>Ga0209671_1004712_pt1 | contig 13602 bp, 6 predicted proteins | sample WorMetHERISLAND2_2_FD_187401 | JGI IMG/M metagenome (GOLD analysis project Ga0209671, IMG submission 187401) | Marine gutless worms symbiont microbial communities from Max Planck institute for Marine Microbiology, Germany - Olavius geniculatus... | ecosystem: Host-associated > Annelida >... | reverse complement strand
GCTGATCCAAAGTATCTGGATGTATTAAAGACCCGAGTCCATTCCATTCTCTGCCATCTCTTAAATTTGATAACAGATTACTATTTTGGCAGTTCCAGCTCTTCAATTATTGGGACTGTTGAGTGACACTGTTCGATATCTTGGTGACTGGATGTGACAACATTGTCATTATATCTTGTTTGAGTTGGCAATGTTTGTTCGTGTATGTTTGTACATATTTGGCCAAGAGGACGAATATGGCATTGAAACACTATTGCATATGTATCAACCGAATTTATCTATCAAGCATTTCGTTTAATTACACACAGCATCCTCTGTTCTGGTATATATTCAAGTTAACAGTTTATCACCCTTACTCTTTGCTTGCAGTTGTTTGATTTTGGCGGAGCAAGAGCTATGGCCTGCTCTCCCATGCCAATAGTTGGGGGAGCAGCTGCTCCCTCTGCTCCCCCTGTTCCAACGCCCATGCGGCTGGCTGTGTACGTAGTTGCCGTTTTCTATACATATGGCCAACTGCGTGTATAACACTAGTGATGATTCGATATATCGTATTGTACTGTCAAAAAATATTGAACTTTTCAATATGTCACGATATTCAAAAATATCAGGTTTTAATACTATCGCGATATTTTCTACAGATTCTTCACTACACTGCATGACTGGAGAGAAAGATTACAAATCAGACGAGTTAATGATGTCGTAATTTAACTACACTAGTAATATAATTTCACCTAAAGGCATATTTTATTGTTTAAATAGACCATACTGCATTGCTCAATGTTCACGTCTTGTTCCTATGCTTGTATAAGATTTACATACTTATTATTTAAATATATCGATATCGCGATATTTTGTATAATATCGTATCGATATTGTATCGAAATTGAAATCCTGATATCGAATCATCACTATATAACACCAGTCTTTATATTTACCCCTGATCTACATTTGTTGCCATGGAAATTTGAAATAAAACGGGCTATAACTCGATTTGTGTAAGAGATATCTGCGAAATTTTTGCGTCTAAAGAGGGCCACTCCCCCCTTCAGCGCCTGTCCTGGCGCATTTGGCGTTCGTCCTATTTGCCGCCCCTGTCTAACACCTCTGGATCCGCCTATGCGGCAACGCCTAAATCCTACTCCAGACGTTCCAAGTCATGGCATTCCGATTACAGCAGCTTAGCGTCTCACTACTTTTAGATCAAGTACAGACCACAGAGCAATACCATAAATGATATACTGTAATATTTCGATTGTAAAAACGGAGTTTACCATCTCAGTTATAATTCCATGGATCGTCAAAGTAACGTCAGCATAGACGAAAGCAAAACAAACAACTGACTGGCACCTGCTGCACGATACGGAACCAGACCACACACAGCGCCGTCAGATGTCAACACAGTAGCTAGTCCGAGCCTCGATTTCGATCGGGCACCTGTTAACGCCTCACATAACGTAAGGGTTTTAGTTTGCGAGTTTCGTGTATGATAGCGGATTAGCGACGTCAGAACTCAGAAATTAAAATGGTCCAAGTCAGCGAGCCACACTGGATCTACGTTGCATTTCGTGACACTTTGTGGTGGTTATCAATATCTTGATTTGTGCAAAAAGTAACTGTAAATTAAAATTTTTTGGAGTGTGATGGTCGACGAATGAAATCGGACGAACAGTGATGTACTGGTCTAGTCTTCGGGACCAAGCGGCCTAGTCTTAATTGGTCTCGAGGTCTTAATCGTTAAAAAAGTTTTGAAAAGGATATAGGCTAATACGTATTCGTCTTGAAAAAAAGTGTTGCATAGGCCTATGCTTAAGCCCGTATTAACTATGAAGGTAGGCCTAGTTACAATGTTATATCCTGATATGACGATCATTCAAAGTCAAATCTCATTCAAATTGCAGATCACAAAGAAGATCAGGTCAAGGTCAATTGCTGTTTTGTTATTTCGATGATCACAGGCTGAACGGCCGGTAGTCCAAGCCATGTGTTAACGGCGACTTTTCTTTCTTATGGGAAAGCCAAATATTCGACCCCCACAAAATCAAACCCCCTGCATATCCCTCCTAAAGAAGTTTTTCGGCAAATGGGTGAAATATACGCAAAAAATTTTATTTATATATGCCTTTTTTCTTCAACAGAACTACAGGTCAGACCTCTTAAGGGATTTTTACGCGTAGTAGGCCTACGTCAAACGACGCGGTTCTGCACAAGGAAGTGCCTTTTTGGGGTTAGAAAATTAAAATTTATTCACAAAAAAAACAAACGGTCATAACTTTGGCTGTGTATAAGATAGGGTCGTAATTTTTGATTCAGTATATGTTTTTCGGGCAGTCTAATGGTGTCATTCAATTTTACCCCGGACTCTTTCTGGTTGCCATGGCAACGAAATTTGGGACACAATTGGCCATAATTCGGTCTGTGTAAGAGATATCTGCGAGATTTTTGCGTCTATGGGGGCGGGGGTTCGGGGATGAGCCAGCGAATGCTGCCAATCAAATTTTACCCCGACTGACGCTCGTTGCAATGGGAACGAAATTTGGGACAAAATGAGCCATAACTCGACATATGTACGAGATCTCCGAGATTCTTGCATCTAACAAGGGGTTTTTAGGGTGGAGCAAATAAATAATTTTAGCAAGTCTACCATGGTTGACTTTCGTTGCCTTGGCAACGAAATTTGTAGAATTTTTGCCAAAAATTGGCTAGAACTCGCTTAACTACGAGATGAGCTAAGACTTTAGTTTGACTCGACTTTTAGACGTTCGTGGTCGGCCATTTTACGCAACTGCAATAATACGATTAGTTAAATTAGCATTATTGGAATGTTTTTCGGGCCTATATTAAGCGGGTGATGCGTGCAATATTAGTTCGTTCAAGCTCAAGGCGGACGCGTTCAGCAAATAATGACCGATTTTCGAAACTGATAATGCGCGCACAACAAGTCGTCGATTTTGCGCAAGTCAACGTCACAAAAAAGTAGACCTAAATACTAGACAGTGATAACGAAAGTGAATAGTTCACTGTAATTTAGGTTACAACAAATAAAAGGCACGGTAATGTTCATTCGATCACTACAGTTTACAGAGAGCAAGTAGGCCTATAGTAGGATAACAAATTGTTAACTTCCGCATATAGGCTATTGAATTAGGCCTATGCACTCTAAAAGTGTCACATTGCCTACATCGTGTAGTTGACTTACATTACTATAAAAATGCTAAAACAGTGGTAGGCCTACTGCATTTGTCTATACACCGTGTCCGAGAAAAAAAGTAACTCCCCTAGACATCGAACAAAAAATGTCAAACATAAACGAATCTGAATAAAATTTCGTAAACTTAAATTGTTGGAGTTACGCTTACGCAAATGTACAGATTACAAATCGGTTACGGTAATTCATGTAACGCCATGCCGGTAACGGAGATATTTTGTTATCGATATTCAACAATTAATAACTCTACTAATAAACAACATTTTGTAACAAAAGCTGGTGATCGTTTTAACAGTTTCTTTGGGATTAAGTGCACGAAATTTTATTTAGACCTGTTCAGATTTCACATTTCTGTTGTACAATGTCTAGGGGGTTACTTTTTTCCGGACACAGTGTATGTACACTGCACGCTAGAAAACTACACTGACGTCTATCTAATAACCAATCAATCACGGTGGAATATGCAATATACATAATTATACACAAGCAAATGAGGCAGATTAGACCACATTACAAGTCATTAGGCCTACATTTGTTAGTGTTAGATATGTGCACTTCTGTATCACAGCAATAACGTTGGAATGTGCCACTAGTTTACAACCTTAACAAAATGGACCACAACATACTATAGCCTATACAAAGCAGTACGACTGTACGAGGCTCAGCGTTCCCGTGCACGTGAAAAATATTGTGAAATGTCATGCAATAGACCTATAGGCTAACGGTGATCTTAGCCGATCTACAGTGTACGCTGATCTCATATTAACAAAGATATTGTCTAAACAGTATAAACATTGCAACGTAAAACTATAAGAAAGAAGCTATAGCATCATTTAAAAAAAGGAATTGGAACGTAAATTATATAAACGTTTTCTTTAGATTGCTATACCAAATGTGTATATTGAGGTTCAGAATGTCCCAAAATCGACGGCCTCTGGGGCTTAGAGACACAGCTAAACTCCGCGAGCATACCGTGCTCCCAGACCTCTTATATAGATTCAGGCGAAAGGCCCCAAAAATGTGGACAATAACACGGTGGTCACGTGTAGCAGTTTTCAGCATACATTAAGTATTAGTGACTTACCACTTTTCAAATTCGTATAAATTGACTAATTCAACCAAATTTATTAGAAATTCAACAAAAATTTGTACCAGTACACAAAACTTTTAAAATTCGTAACGATTCGTTAAGCTTGCTAATTTAAAAAAAAATAAAATAAAATTCGATTTCTCGATATCGCCCGAGACAGCATACCGCATTTTGTTTCATATAAGCCTGATGTGACGAAAAAGAATTAGAGGCAGGCTACGTTTTTACCAACACTGTGGCCCACAAAAAAATAAATCTACAACAGTAGCCATCAAAACTCCATAATTCACGCCAACTGTTGCATCATAAATGACATCATGTGTACTTCTTGTGTAGACTAAACTCATTTCGTCATAATTTTACTATGCACACTGTACAGTGTACTCCATGACAGCGCTATTTTAACACGTGCCTAGGCTATTAATGGCTACTAAAACGCACATGTCTGAGCAGTGCTGAAGTATGTCTGAGAATTCACACTGTCAAAAATTAAGCAAAAAACCAAAACAGTACGGTAACATGAGATACATCATAATAGTAGCAAAACTCTACATGAAATGGATATACCGCACTATAAATATGTATAAAATCAGCCTACCGGTACTACAAGCCGATGTAAAATAATAAAAAAATTCTAAATCGATTCATCACGTGACAGTATTATATATACAAGCAGATGTCGATCGTTAGCGCTATGTCTATGGCTCACTCCTGTTTGACAGTCGCCTTGCCGAGACACACATCTTCGTACACGACTACAACACAATGAAATTCATTTCTCGATTCATACATTGCTTAAATTAAAGGAAAACGCGGAAAAACGTCGGTCCACGCCCCACTTTTTCCAAGGGCGAATGGCGATTCTCCCATTTATGGGAAACATGGAGAAAAACTCTGATTGATGCGAATCTTGCTGTCACCATTTCCTGTCATCATTTTTGTAAAAATTGTCACCGGTTGCCACATTTTATGGCCAAAGTACGCCAAATTCAATTTCGAAACCTCCCCTTTCCAAACCTCTTCCCTTCAACACTTTTGGCGTTTCGATTTAGTGCCACGCTTGCTTGTTAAGAGTTTCCCACTTTCTTCACAGTACGTCGTATATTTAAGCAGTGGATGTATAATTATCGTTTTTAGCCGACAGTACGTAAGTAACGATCGAGCTATCGGCATGATTGTTGTCCGTCTGTCTGTCTGTCGTCTGTAACGGATGTATTGTGGCTAAGCTTTAGATTGCAAAGAAAAACGTTTTACACGAATAATTAGCTATAATGTTAAACTAAGGCATGCAAAATTTCAGCGATGTAGTGCAAGGCGAACATTTTCAAATTCGTGGTTGAATGGACGTGGAGGTAAAAAATGTGTTGTCAAACGGAAAACTGGCCATATATTGGACACGGTGAGAGATACGGCCAAGATTACTATTAATCACTAATAGGAAGTGGCATACGCCCTTTTAGATGAAATAAAAATCATCGACTTTGGACGACCTTGAAGGTCAATGACAACCAGTATGGTCAGCTATTCTAGCAACAGCTGGGCTTCTTGTTATTACTATGCGGTTGTCCTGATAGGCCGTCCGTCTGCGTCTGTCTGTGCGTCCCCTATGGGCTACGAACTGCAATAAGAACAAGAAATTTGAGCTAATGCTCACGAGACGCGCGAAAGCCTATAGCAGTTCCTGATAGTAAACTGCCAGTCTATCTCCAACCATTTCGTCGCAATTCATTCTTAAAGTGTGTGCTGCAGCCGAAGATCGCAATAATCAATAAAAATCCTTATTTTGGAAATTTAGGGTCTTTCACACTCATCGATGTTGACACGACTAAAAAGCTCGTCACTAGTGCTTGTTGTGATAGGCAACATGCCAATGGTGATCTGCAACCGTTTTCATGAAAGACTGGCCAACAACGGTAAAATAACGACTTTTATAGGGGTACCGCTTTTTGATGCCCTCGTGTGCAGGTTTCCTTGAACCTAGAAAATCGAGACTTGGACCGTCGAAGTTTACGTTCAATGCTGAAAATTTTATATGCAGCTTGTCCATATCGATCTCTATTGATTTCGGCGCAATTTGCTCTTGAAATGACATTGTGTCTCGCAGCCCGAGATCGTCACAAAGTCCATAAAACCCCTAGGTCATCCAAGGTTCAAGGTCATCCAAAGTCATTGAATTTGGTGCCAATCGAGAGCCAGTGTACGACCTTCCTATTAATGATTAATAGTAACCTAGGCCCTAGGCTTATCTCGCACCGTTACTGAGATACAGCGACTTATTGGCTAAAAATCACAAATTTTTCCTACCCCTTCCCATTTAGCGCCCTTGTTTGGGGTGACTCCTTTCAAATTTATGGAAAAGCTTTAACATCCTGAAACTAGAGTCTTTCGGGCAGCCAACATTGAAAATTTGGTAATTCATTGCTTTTGACTGATCCACCCGTGTGACAGACAGACAGACGGACAGACAGACAAAATTACGATTGCTAAGACGCGCTAAAGCAGTAGCTGCTTTCGCTCGTAAAAACGGAGAGAAACCAAAATTGGTGTTAAGGTTCTTTAAAGAAAGAAAAAACCTTTAAGGTCAAAGGGTTAAAAGTTGGGACTACGGCAGCATAATATGGTGCCACTGGGCCGGCATATACTTCATACATTTACAATAGGACTTTATAGACCTGAAGACGACGGTCGGCGTATGCGAGGTTGTGAAGTATTTCTTCCAGTTTCAGAGTCGAGACTGACGCTGTGTGAGACACCTTGGCGTGACTGCTCGGAGATTTTGCGTCTACTGATGCTGAAAACGATTGACCAGCAGCGCCTTCTCTGAACGCCAAACGAACACAATAAACGATGACGATTGGCTTAGAGATGGTCACGGATTGGATTGATTCACGGACTAGACTGGGTTGGATTTGGGTCAAACTGTGTTAAAAATATAAACTGGACTGGACTTTTATGATCGTTTAACCCCTTTTAACTACGGTGGTTCGTTATCTGACCGCAGGCCGACACTCATCGATCCGGGCCCAGTTTAGAGCAGCAACGTTGATCAGACACAGTGTGTAAACTGTTAACCACTAGACCATGTCATCTTCGTACCACATGATTTGTACATTACACTATTTGTGACGGGCTCGATCCTATAAATAGTTCAAACACAGGAGCGACGATGTGTTGAAAAGTGAAGGTAAATAAATTCTTACGAATAGTGTAATACAACGTGTGAAGTAAATCTCATGACACGTTGTGCAATAGCGTCATAAAATCATTACATTGTGCACAATAATGATATTAATCTTAACAGTAACGATAAATCGACAGAACCTGAAATGATTGTGCAAGCGATCGGAGTACATTCTGACGTTTTCGGTCATCTGCAGGATCGACCGAAGCAGAATACGATCGTACGGTGCCTGTAGAAAACGAACAGAAATTAACTACGATTATCGATAACTAGTACAGCGTTTGCCGCTAAAAATAATCGACAAATTTGACGTGTATCAATATATAATAAGCAGCTAAATGGGGTATCGGGCAAAGTGTCAAACTTATAATATATCGGTTGAGTTTCATCTTGCGCTGAGTCACAGTCGGCCTAATGAAACAGAGACGTACTTCCCAGACGAGAGGCAGATTCTCTTTTTCTTATGACCGATTTTACTTTTTTTTTTATTTAAGTACATGTTTGAACACGGTCCACAGTGTATTATGCGAGTGTGACGACGCACAATTCACAGTAGATCGTAATGAAACGTACTTATTTCACGGCCGTGATCGACGACATGTTATGCATGCGGCGTGCGTGTTACGAACAAACGCGAGACGCGTTTCAACCGTCATGCTTGTCTGGAGTAAGATTATGGGCGATTTAAAAAAATATACAATGCGAGCACGACAGAATTGAACTGAAACGAAACGATATGAAATAAGTGAACTAAAATGAAGTTAAGCCAAATGAAAGCCGAACGCTGCAGCTTCTATTTCAGTTAAGTTTAGTTTAATTTTAGTTCACTTCATTTTTGGTGCTTTGAACACATATTGACACATTTTTTCATTTTCAAAAACGAGGGCAGGCGCAACATAGAGGATGTACGCTTCAGAATAAAAATGTGGGCTGTAGGTTACAAATAGCAGAACTTGACCGCGTTGGCTGTTAAGTCTTCGTCGTTGTCGTCGTCGTCGACGGTGCTCAGAGCGCGTCCAGACCCCGCGCGCTGTGACAGAGCGTTGATATCTGACGCTACACTGGAACTGTACTTAGCCACAGCAGTCGACCGACTCAACAACGTGTCGCGGTCGTCTATGCCGCTGACGCTGCCGCAGTGCATGCCGGACCGACGAGCGCTGGGCGGGGACAGTCGCTCTGTGGAGCCGCGACTTTGAGACACCGCATCCGATCTGCGACCTGCCGCAGACGTAAACACGGCTTGGCTCGATCCGTCGCAGAGCGTCGTCTATACTGTAGGCTAAAGGCACGTACGTAACTGAACTGAACTGACGCGGTTCAGTTTTTGACGAACTGGCCAATACGTACGTTTATTCGTCAGTAAGACAACACAACAAACAGAGCAAAAGACAGACAAGAAAAAAAAGTAAAGACAGAATTGAACTAAATACATTTAAACCACAATCTAAACACTACTGCACATGGCCTAAAACTTTTTAAAAACAATGCTTCTCAATTTACCCTTGCTAAGATTGTCAGTTGGCAGAACCTCAAAATCACTACATAAACAGGTAAACTCCTTAGACAATTTAAAGCGCAAGACATAAGTACTTAATACATCGTTAGGAAACCTTGCAAGATGTTGAACAAAAGTTAACTTTCTCTGTGCACAAATATGTATAAAATCAACCCTCTCACAAAAACCAATAAGCAATAACCAATGAGCCCAGTGGTCATTGGTTGACGCGTATGTAAGCGTAGTCACGTAGGCCACCCACACCATTAGACGATGCCCACTGTAATGCATTACTGCTTGCTCATTGGTCAGCTTAATGTCAAAAACTAAACCATGTTAGTTCAGTTTAGTTCAATTACGTCGCTCTGTGTGCAGTTTAGGAATATCCAGACTTACTAGACGGGTCCCGTACTCGGGCCGTTTTCAACTTTTTGCTACAGTATTAATATAGTAGCACTCAAAATGACACAACTGAGTGACTGGAGACACACATTGCGCACTAGGTAAAAATGACAGGCATAAAAAGTGCTAGTCGATCCTATGTTGGTGTCAAATGCATAAAAATCACGTCCGATGTTGGATTGTTTTGGGAAAGGTAGCTTGGAATGTTATGGGGCCGTCCTTCCTAGAAGGAGGCCACATCATGTATCGAATATCGATCCTGTCCGTCCGTCTGTCCCGTGCCTACTTCTTTTTACGTATCGTTTTAGGCACGTGAGCCTTAACTCGTACGGAAAACGAAATTCCCATAGTAAAGATACTGCAAGGACGGCCCCATAGCAGGCGGCCCCTCAACGCCGCACCCTCTTGTTTTAGTCGTGGGTTGAACTCCGTTATGGAAAATGAACCCGTGCAGTGCATGCCTGACCTGGAACGGGGCGTCGCATGGCCGCGGACTTTGAAGCGTCGTAGGTCATGCGTTTCTTGAACGCGTCTCTCTTCTGCTGCAGTTGGTCCTGCTCTGACGTTGAGGTGGTCCCCGGCACGTGGAACGGTCTCTGAGGCGAGCGTGACGCCGTCCGGCGCGGTGCCGGTAGAACGCTGGCGCTCGACGAGCGATACATGACGATGCTCTGTGCCGCTGCAGTGGTCGACGTGCGAGCATCAGCTGCAGCAGTGCGTGACAGGACGTCCGACTGACGCGTCGACGTTCTACCACGCTCCGGCGACCTAACCGATCAACAACTTCAGTAAATCCTGCTATATACATTAAATATTGGCTGAAAACTTATAACGTCGTGCTCTTCTAAAAAATGCATCCATTTTCGCTAAAATTTTCAGCAGTCAAGCAGTAACCCATAAGAAACTGGACTGTCAAGCTTCGCACAAGGCTAAGACTGTCCGCGGTAGCCGCTGTGACATACTGCGATGTTTATAACAATGACGTCAGCGTCCGCCAACAGCTGTCGAGTGTCGACCTAGCTCGGCCTGCCTAGCAGCAGCTAGCAGCAAGGTTTTATGTGGAAATAGTAAAGTATCCAAAAATCAGGTCCCGTGGTTTTGACCTTTGACCTATCATCTTGAAATGCAATAGGGTTCTTGTGATTGTCGAGATACATGTTCATGTAGAATTTTATCAAGGTAAGTGCAGCGATTCGTGAGTTATCGTGTAAACAAAGAAAAAAGCCAGGAAACAAAAAAAACTTGACAACGATGCTGAAAACAATACTGTCGTCGCTGCCGCAGACAGTAGTTATTAACGTGTGAAAAAAACAGTGTTTAGTTGGTACCTAGCGTACTGTGAGCGAGTAGTTGTATCGTGCTGAAGTTTGGAAGTCCGCGCAGGTTGCTGTCGAACCGCTGTGCCGCCTGCCGTCTCTCGTTTCTGTGAGATGGATCGCAGCCTAGTGGTGGTTGTCGACGAAGGCGCGACGGGCACTGGATGTTGTGCGTGATTCTGGCGTGTGGTGGCGCTGCTTTTCTGTCGCGCTGTGACGTCACTTCCGGCGGTGACGTCGTCAGTGCGTGCGGTGCGGTAACGTCTAGCTGCGGTGTCGACACTGGCACCAGCCCGTCGTCTGACCTCTACCACTCCCCCCGGGGCTCTAGCAGTAGACCGTGCTCCTGTGTGCAATCAATCAATCAGTTAATTAATCTGGGATTTCTAAAGTGGCCTAGGTAATGCAAACCACTGCTGAGTTCACTATAGAGAAAGAGAGTTAATCCAGGAAATGGCCAGGAAAAAAATTTGGTGAAACAGGCACACAGGAAATTCGTTTGAAACGAAAAACGAACAAAACTGCAGCGAAATTTAACATTTTGAACAAAAAACGAAATCTAAACGAAATATGGATGAAAAATGGATGGCCGATTAAATACCTAAACATTTTGCAGATTAAAAATATTAAATAAAGGATAAAGAAATTTGAAATGGTGGGCGAAATTTGGACGAAAATGGCCGACTAATAGCGCCAAAAAATCGTCAAACTCTTTCAGATTTGTTGACAGTATTGTAATGCTTAAGTGCGCCTTTACAGTTGGATTAAAAGAACGGCTGCATCGTATAAAATTAGTGCACACATTAAAGCACTTCAGGCCTAATGGCTAATAATTCACTCCTACGACCAGTGGCGTAAACGAGGAGGAGGGCAGGGGGCCCAGGCCCCTCCCAATCCTCCAAACACAACATTAGCATATGTTTAAACTGTAATAAATTTGCCAATTTGGTCAGTTTATTCTCGGGAAAATCACTAAGATTGTTGCCACCAGATCTCATCAAAAATACACAAAATTCGATTTCGGCTGGGGCTCCGTCCCATACCCCACTGAGGGAGCTCACGGCGCTGACCCAGACCCTCTAGGTAGATTTTTGGAGATTTTACTTCTAAGAGAAAGGAGAAACGGGGCAGGAGAAAAACAAGGGAAAAAAGGAGAAGGGCAAAAAAGGAGGCAAAAGGTGGGGAGAAACAATAGGGGAAAAAAGAAAGAGAAGGGAGACGAGACCTTTCCCAGTTGAAATTTCTGTTTACGCTACTGCCTACGACATCGACGCGACTCAACTCAGCAGCTGAGTTAAGTCAATGTCGTAGGTGTGAACTGGTCATAACTTGTGGTACACAGTACGAACCTGTTGTCGTGGTCGTGTTCGTTCTGTCATACTCATCGCTGGCATTTGACCTCGGCCGAGTCCTCATCTGTCGAGTCGGTGAGGTCTGTTGCTGCGGCGTTGTTCTGGTCGACCGGCTGCCGCTGTTGACGACGCTTGGACCGCCGCCAGCCGGCACCCTCGTCATCGTTCTACCAACTTCGCCCCCAGTCGGCTTGATGGTATCGCTCAATCTGACGCCGCCGCTCGAGATCGGGACGAAGTGGTCATCGGTCGGTGAAGGAAGCTGTTTATCGCCGTCGCTGCTGCTGCTGCTGCTGAGGATTAGGTTCCGCGTCTTCTTGGTGTCTGCGACGTCATCGTAACAACAATATACAAAACATCGTAGGCCTAAAGATAAAAAAAAACTGGTGGTAAAGTCCAGTACTTTTTACATGAGACGGACTCAAGACCAAAAGGGCTTTGACAATCTCGGAAGTGGCAGCTGGCTGGCATGAGCTAACGATACCACAGAGCACTTTGTGGCCATTGCTCGCATCAGCGAACAACTGGACCCTCTACAGTTTTCTAGCAAAACGTCCTAACTACCAAGTTCTTCATTACAGTGGCGTCGTTGTAAGCCTGGAGGACAAAAACAAAGGGATCATTTCGGCAATGCATTCTAATTTTATTTTTCCATGTCTCAGACACGGAGTCGGACTCGAACTCACTTGACTCGTATTTATGATAACTTCGAAGTAAGTAAAGATTTTGTATTCGTTTTTCATGCATTTAAAAATCACTGCATATTTTGTCTATGTTTGGTGTATTTGTGTTTTCCACGCAGTCACGTAGTACTTGAGTCCGGATTAAACTCGCGTCCTAGTCCTACATGAGTCGAGTCCTTATTTTCGTGACTCGGACTCGAACTAAGAGAACTGGACTAGAGGACAGCAGTGGTTTACCGATGTATTTGTGCAGCGTGGATGCGTCGTTCGCTGATGCGGCGGTGGCGTTCAACTGTGTCGTCGTTGTCGAAGGCTGTTCTCTGTTGTTGTTGTAGTTGTTGTTGTAGTTGTCCGGAGGTCGTCGTCGTATCTTGCTCTCGGCCAGTGAACGTAATTCTGCTGACCAGTTGTCAGTGTTGGTGTCGCCACCGTCTCCGATGTCGCCGCGCGGACGTGATGGGGGCACGTCGTACGTCATCACAAACGCACCGTCGTCACTTCCGCTCTCGCCGCCTGAAGTACATTAAATTTTTTTAACTATTTAAATATTATTTAAATACTTAGACAGCATATTTAGCGGCACACGGTTTTCTGCCGCTGCGATTAACTGTCGTGGTAAACTGTCGACCGATGAAGTGTCGCTAAAAACCAAGATAACAACTGATTATTACTAGTAATAAATGTACAAAACATCAGTTTATACACTTGTTAACGGCGACATGCAATGAGTGACACATCGAAAACAGCAAAAAATCATAAAAAGGTGATATCACTCAACATCACATCGTCTAACTGTCAATGTGCTGTTGAATAATATCACCTTTTTATGATTTTTGCTGTTTTCGATGTGTCACTCATTGCATGTCGCCGTTAAC
>Ga0209671_1004711_pt1 | contig 13603 bp, 8 predicted proteins | sample WorMetHERISLAND2_2_FD_187401 | JGI IMG/M metagenome (GOLD analysis project Ga0209671, IMG submission 187401) | Marine gutless worms symbiont microbial communities from Max Planck institute for Marine Microbiology, Germany - Olavius geniculatus... | ecosystem: Host-associated > Annelida >... | reverse complement strand
GGGGAAACTTGAGTCCAAAAATGGGGAAGTAAAACTTGTGCCCGATTTCGATTCCAGATTTAAAGGGATAGAAGTCATATAGTCAATCTTCAATCTTCGGCCGTTTATAAGCTATCGTCGTCGTCGTTGGACTGAATCAGTTCGACGACGGACCAAATTCTGCTCGTGCTGGTTGGAGCAGCGGCTGCGGCACTGTGCGCTGCTGACCCTGCAGTCGTCACAGAGCGTTGAGGTGATGTACTAGATCGGCGATGCTGTTCAAGTATCGGCGAAGCAACAACGTCAACGTTAGACCGAACGTCATCATCTTCAGAACAGTGGCGACGACGACATCGAGCTGTTGTCATGTTTACCGGCTCGTCAGCGTAATCACTGATCTCATATGGCAGGTGACGATCTCTTACAGGATGATGTGGCTGATCTCGACACGTGACCGATGACGTTTGCAGTCTGCTACAGTTGGCTTCAGACGAGACTTCTCTGCCAGTCGATAGACGCAGACTTTTGTCACCGTCAACGTCTGAAAGGCAGCAATAATACATGTAGGATGAGTCATAAACGAGAACAATGTAAGCCTAGAATTGTCCTATGTCATCGCTGTTTATGCTTCCGACTTAAAAAGATGATTTATGGTTCACCAGATGACAGCGAGTGCGTCTTTTGCTAATCTACTTTGGTCCTTGTTTTTGACGCGCTCCAGCTACAGCTATGCTGTAGGCGTCTATGGTACGAGTTGTCGTGTGTCCGTCCTTCCGTCCGTAAAGAACGTATTGTGGCTAAACGGTGCGAGAGGGCCTAGGTTGCTATTGACTACTAATAGGAAATCGCATAGGCTACCCTTTTTAAGGTGAGATAAAATTCATCGACCTTGGATGACCTTGAAAGTCAGTACTGCAACAGAAACTGTATTGGCTGTAACGCGTCTTTCCAGATGACAGCTAGGTTTGTTTGTTATTTTCTCACGCAAAAAATCGGTTTTCTTTTCCATTTTTAAAATTTCTGCTACGTAAAAATTTCTTAACTCTAGCGACGAACACTTTTCGTAATCTGGCAGTAACGTCTGCAGTAAGAAAGTATAATGTAGCGTATTAACTGACCGTTGGAAACAGTGGCAGTGAATTCGTGTTCACTGTGAACCGGCGACTGACGCTGATGATGCGGGGATGTACCGGGATGACGCGCTGAGGGTTGCTGCTGCAGATGTTGGTCATTATCATCGTCTTTAGCAGCAACATCATCATCATCATCATCACGAGCAACTTCGTCGTTATCATCGCTGTCAGAGTCATCCAGCCAGCGAACACGGTACTCCTTACAGATAAAGCAACAACAATGTCATGTTAATACGTTCCTGTATAATAATAATAATAATAACTAGAAAGCAGTCAGAGCCCGCACACCTCCGCCAAGGCAATGTTGTTCGCTAGGTGGCAGCACCATCGTCGGTTTTGCAGCGGTTTCCCTTATGCCCCATTGAAAGCAATGGTAACGAAACACCCCAAAATTGAATCACTGGTAGTTTGTGCCATTCCCGACATACCCTCAAAATGTCAGAAAGATCCGTCCATAACTTTTGACTTATCTTGCTCACACAGAGACAGACAGACAGACAAACAAACAAAGTCTGGCAAAAACATTACCTCCTTGGCGGAGGTAATAATAATGATCATTCAACCAATCAACCAAGTGATTACGATAACCTGTATGCAGCGGAGTCGTTATAAGTTAAGTCACTAGGGGAACAGAAATAATTGCAATATTCCTATAAACAGCTGTAAATTTTCGACGGAGAAAATTACAAGTGCTCGAAATTTCAACTCTGTCTTTAAATCCCTCCCTGTAAATGAAAAACGTTAACGTTAAACATTAACCTCAAGTTGTGTATTTTTGACGAAAAGTTTTCGATAAGTTAAAATTTACGGCGGAACTAAATTGCCACTTTATTCTTATACGACGCCACTGCAGTAGGCTATACATACATTAGAAAAGCCGCTTTAATCGAGATTGAACCGTTTAAAAATTTAAGCAATAAAAAAACAGATATACACACTGTCTCGCAGATAATAGTTCATATTACCGTCATCACCATCACTTACTTCGCCAACGTGTTCACGCTAGCGGTATACATTAAACTTTAAAAATCATGCATACACGTGCTCTTTATGGAAAACCCATCGCAAAGCTACGGAGCGTCAGCAGCCATATGGGATCACACAGTGTTACTTGCCACCCGATACAAGTGAACGCGCTCCGCCTTAACCCAGGTAGACAAGTCAGTACTCGGTTCACCTATATACCCGTAGGGACGGAAGGCTGAGTTGACCTTGATTTTATACCCAGATGGTTTACCTGACCGCCGACAGTCAGCCATCCAAGTATAGTAACTACTTGATAGCCACCCGACAGGAAAACAGCCTTTCTTTTATCCATAGCCTAATCGTTCAATATATCGTTTGATGCATGACGATGTTTCGGGCAAACCTTCTTGAGTCGTCGCCGTGCGTTGGCGAACCACGTCGACACCTGTGTAAGAGTCATTCGCGTCATGACGGCCAGCATAATCTTTTCGCCCTTGGACGGGTACGGGTTCTTGATGTGCTCCAGCAACCACGTCTTCAGCGTCGTCGTCGATTCGCGACCCAGAGACTTAGACCGAGACCCACCACCTGCTGCTGATGACGTCACGACGTCAGCGCCCGATGACGTCACGTTGAAACTGCAACAGCAGCAACAACAACTTCAGTTTCAATCTCGGCAAAAAATTGGCATTACTGTACTGCCAAAATTCGAGAGATTCCGAAGGCGCCAAAAATCGAGACCCCGAAATCGCCGAGATCAACGGACGGAAAGCGTCGAAAGGGCAATGCTGTCCAAGTCCAAGGTGCAGCTGCGGCCGAAGACGAGTTTTTGTGCAACACTGCGCCGGAAAAACGCATTTTTTGCGTGGCAGTTTAGTATTGTTGCGACGGTAGTAATCTCGTGAAATGCATACGGCCTCCAAAATAAGCCGACAGTACGCCATATACGGCGAACATGCAGCATATCAGAAATTAAGCCCCGTTCTCGGCGCCATAAGAATCATCTGTTTACTTATTTGCTACGGCGTTTAAACGTTTAAAAATATTCACGGGTTAACTGTATGCACAAGTTACGTTACATCACCGGCAGTCGGTTGTCATTGCTGCTAGTTGAAACACTTAACTAAAACGGTTTGTAGGTCTACTGTTATTAGCCATCACTGTTATTTGGCCAAGAAAGAGCATCAACTAACTGCGTAGTGAAGTCGGTTGGCGGCGCAGAAGATGGAGATGACGAAGAATGACGGGCAGCAGCAGCAGCAGCACGTCTCATTGACAACCAGCTACACTCATCGCTTCTCTGCTTATACACGTACAGAACACAAATACACCACATTCTTTTAATATAGCCGCTGAATTAGATTAAAGGTGTGTATACTGTAGCTCTTTGCAGGAAACACATCGCAGAGCTACGGAACATCACCTGCCGTATGGGATCACATGTGCACAGTGTTATCTGCCACCCGACGCAGGTGAACGTGCCTCGCCCTAACCCTAGCCGAGCAGGCCGGTACTTGTTTTATCTACCCGAGAGGCATGGAAGGCTGAGTTGGCCTCGATGTTAGTTATATGCCGAGATGGTCTACCTGTCCGCAGACAGTCGCCTATGCATCCACTGCAGGTAGTAAGTTTTTCAATCCTGTCGCTGGATTTAAAGAAAAGGGCACTAGAATAAAAGAAAAAAGTAAGGAAAAAAAGATTAAAGAGGAAAGAGGAAAAGATAAAAAACCAACTGCCTGTGGAGGATACACCATATCTGCAGGTTCCCAGACTTACCGGTACTCGCGCGTACGGTGACATCGCTACAGAAGCAGCGTCAACTCCGGGAAGTCGCCACGTGTAGGACGCCAGCATAGCGGCAGCAGCAGCTGCAGCAGCAGCCTGTTGCTGTTGTGACGTCACTGTGACGTCATCAGACGAACTGAAAGTCGTAAACATTACACATACACGCTCGCAATGTGTCTGTTCGTAGCCGCAGCGAACGGAGAATGCTGTCGCGAGGTCTGCGGGTGACGCTGACGCTGACCGCTAAGTGAGCAGCAGTACTGTTGTCATTAGCGAGCGATATCATTCCGTGTCTATGCTTAGATGTAGCAACTCAACCGTGACCCTAGGGGTGCTCGACGCTGATTGGCTGGCGATATCTCCGCCTACTTTACTCCATGTCTCATCTCATCTACACAAATCTAATATAATATATAAATAACCCGTATATATCACAACAACAGAGTTATTCGTTCTGTAAACATTTCAGCATGCACGAACATGCCGCCAGCACAGTTTCTTGAGCCTATACGCAAGCTTTCACATTGGGGTTCATAACTTCATACTTCCACGTTCCACATTTTTATTTTTTTTTCTTTTGCCATTTTTTTCACATTTTCCCGTCCCTTCCTTGTTTTTTGTGCTTTTCGTTACATTTAGTTAAGAGATCAAGGAAGCTTTATAAGATCTCTAGGGAGTGAGTTCGAACGAAGCCAGACCGTGAAACGCATTTCGGCCTACATGTATTTGAAGGTAAAAAATTGTTAAATTACGAATTAACACACAATTAAGCCTTTGTTCATTAAGAGCATTGACGACTGGTGATGGGCATAATTTCTCATATTAAAGTCAAAGTTTATGTAATTTTTAGACTAGTCTTCAGTGCAAGACTTGAAACTTCCAAACTGGTCAATTTGTCGATATCCTAGCCTACATAAAACGACCTATGAAAATGTTCCAATTAATCTCATCACCAACTTTGGACTTGTGTGGCAAGGAATGACTTGACATTCAATAATGTTGTCGTAACGCAGTGTGAAACGGCCAACATTTATAAGAGATGGAGGATTGAAAACGGATGGCCGCAACACATTCGCTTGTATATAAAAAAACTGTTAAAAAAGTGACAGTCTAAAGAGAGTAAACATTGAACAGTTGATCAGCATTGCTCATGTCACGGCGAAGTGATCTGTGGTACAACTCACAGGCCTAGTAGGCCTATAAAATGCTCGGCGGAGCTCGCGTTGGCGTGTCACGACTGTATGACACATGGAACTCACTCACATTGACAATAATCAGCCAGTCTTTGACACATTCTTTACAGCCTCGGGTGATTGACACTTGTTTTCAGCCACAAATACTCGTATGTGTATAGTGTGGCGGGCCACACTCGATGACAGAGACCACATGAGCGGCTATACTATAAAAGTACTACTTCACATAATGTCTGGATGTTTGCCTTTTGGGTATACTTTTTAAATAACTTTAATATACACAACTGTATGAATTCCAAAGCGTAGGGGGATAAGTATTGTGTAGGGCGTAATGTCACAACTCACATTGTGTAGTGTAGTTCGTAAGCGAACGGTACAAGGTGTGCAAACCGAATTTTTGTTCTCAAAGACATGAAGTCTGCACATGAAGTCTGCACGAATAAGAAGATACATCGTAATCTACGAGCGTTTGTCCCAATGACCATCTCTATTCGTTGTAGCGTGTACGGCGAAAGACATTTAAAATCAAAAACGAACGAAAACACGTACAAATGGACGAACGCAGAAATAAATACATAAATGTATTATATTTTGTACTATTAAATGTTTAAATACAGTTAAACGTCAAAAAATGTGTCGGATGGTGCATATAACGACTATCATTTTTCAATCATGATTTTCATAATTTATAGCCTCGTTATCTGTGATTAATTCCGATTTTCTGGTTGCCCTGTGGTGATGGTGCTTTGCGCTGAAAGCAGCAGCAAGTGTCTGTTGTCAACTGTACGCCGCTATTAAAAAGTAGTTTGCGTCGACACCGCGCAGAAACGAGACGGACGAACTACTAAGACATTCCGGAGAGCATCGGTTCGTAGCCCGTCCGTCAGGTGGCAACTGGCAATGTTTGTTGCATTAGTTTTGTGTTGTGGTGGCGTTTTAATACCGTTAAAGACATATAGCCAGGGCCGGTAGTGTCCGCCAAGTGTCTTCGGCGTCGTTAGCTGGTCGCTAATTACACGTACGGAGTCCCGTTTATCGACCTTTCAACCGGTCGAACGTTACGTGTCCGGACATTAACCCCTTCCCCTCTACATGTCCCCCTTACGACCAAAATGTCTTCCACCATAAATGCAACACAGAACTCCTCGAGCCTATATACAGCCCCTCCCCCAGTTCGGTAATGGGGATATCTCTGTATATAACTAACATTCAGGCCAACTCAGTCATTCATCCCTACGGGGTAGGTACTGTAGATCAAGAAGTACCGGTTTGACTGCAGGTCAGAACAGAGGCGCGTTCACATGTGTCGCAGGTATGACAGACAGCGTTGTGTGTGTCATCCAATATGGCAAGTGACGCTCCGTAGCTCTGAGACAGATTCCCTCGGATAGCTATAATGCACACTTTTAGCCTCTTTATCTAGCTGTAACAGAAAAGTTATAGCTACAGAGGTCTATAGTCAGTGACGTCATTTCAGTAAATCATTTAAGATCTCGGTAATCTTTGGAGGTCTCAGTTATACGTAACGTATTGTTCTTGCAGCAGTAACACTGTTTCAAAATCAAATCACGATTTACAGAAAAAAAAATTAAAATCACAAATCCGTAGACCTCCAGCTACCTCTAAATGACGCCTTTGGGTTTAATTCTCCATATCGGGTCCATAGAGGGGGGATCATGACCTAGGATGGGATTGAGTCCGGATACGGGTTCGGACTAAACGTTGAACGCGGCTAATGAGATGGTACCGTACAGTACGTGCGGCGCGCGCGGCCAGACGCGCGGGTGATCGCTTGACAATGGCGGTACGATTTGTCGCACGATAATGTCGCAGTATTGTACGTGTCCACTATCCACACACGACATGACTTGTATACGTACATGTAGCCTTACCTATACGTCATTAGCAACTCGTCCACTTGTCTAGGCCTATCCGTCCACAGAACATTCCTGACAATGGCATCTCCAGCGCTGAGGAAACCAAGACTGCACGTGTAAAATTAAGTTTTAAAAGCCTGTAGGTATTCCACTCCAGACCTGGCAGAAATTATCGCTTCTCACTGGTTGACACCGTGCTGTTTTAGTCTTTTCCAACAGCAGCTTTATTTCATCATAGGACCTACATTTTTGCAAGAACAAAGAAAAGTAAGCCATATGTCGTACGTATATTTGTGGTAAATTTTTACACGTAAACATATTTCTAAACAGCCTAGGGCTTATTGACATTGTCTCCAATGATAGCCCGCCTTTTCACTATACCAATAGGCTTACAATTTTCTGTCGTCATAATTTCTTACACTTTATTCACTCTTAACAACACTTTTTGATCGCGTGTGTATGTTAAGAGACGTATACAAATTAGGATACTTTCTAATTTATAAAGAAATAAATGATCAAGCGAATAAATTTGAAGAAGCTATTTGGCGTATACGGCTGCTGGTGACTATATTTGCCACTCTGCATTAGGCCTACCAGTCTCTCAGTTTCTGTCTGTCTGCTTCAACGTGATTCAACGTGAAGCTCTCAGAGGGAGGAGAGAGCGAACACTCACACAAACCCTCTATATTTCATGTCAATATTCAACCTTTATTGAATTGTAAATCTGATGTGCTTGCAACTACATCGTAACTTGAATTATTCCACTGATTAATTACTTTCTAAAAAGCTATTTTACTGTGCTATTAAATCTGCTGTTGAATGCTAATGATGTATTTCGATGAATAACTTTTGACGACCGTAGATGCGTCTGTCAAATGCATCAACTCATTATGAACTGCAAACTTCAAGTCTGTGTAGAGAACAGACAATTATTATTATGTTGGAGACGCCAAACGCTGCTGGCTGTAAATAAGTACAATGTATAAATAAGTAGTTTATTGAACGCGTTATAATAGGCCTAAAAATTCTGTGCTTCCGGTAGCAGTCTAGCAAAAAGTAAAAACTGGAAACTTTGGTAATCTAAAAAATTATTTTATATAATTTCCTGCAACATTACAACGTGCACTCAGCTCATAAAACAAAGTGAGACGCGGCCACACTGAAAAGTACCCAAAATAATTAAAGTAGGCTACAGATACTGCAGCATGCAGTATAACAGACTAGAGGCAAACAGTTTTTTTTTCACGCACAACTTTGACAGCAAGCAAAAACTGCACTAATATTTAAGGGTCCAATAAAAATTTTAGTAACGGGGGTTTGTTTACAGACGGACGGCGACCGGAAGCACACGGATTTTTTACGCCATTATAGTGTAGGGCGTTCGTGTTGTTTGCTCATCTAGCGTCGAGTGTCGCCATGAGGAACGCCACGATTGTGAGATGAGTTGAGTTGACGACGCTTTCCTACACGCATCGCTTCTTAAGTCATTAGAGTTAAGTCCTGTCGTCCGTCAGTCAGTCAGTGAGCGATGCGCTGCCTAAGTACCTGCACTGACCGACGTGCAGTAAGTATATGCCGCTACCCGCGTCTTCATACATCACAGATCACAAGAATCACGAACATTGCGCCGGCATAACAATTACAACTACACTCGACTGCGTTGACATTTGAATACTGTATGCAGCATGTCGTCGCCGCCTCTCACTCAGGGTTTGTGTTCAATCCACCATCTAGGCCCCTATTGTAATTATACCTGCAGTTCAACGATAGTAACGACTACGCACTTTTTACTGCATTTCTGCAGTGTTGGCGCAAATCTACCGACAGAAAAAAAAACATTGTCACACCGGATCAGAGGCGCCGTGAGAAAAAAATAGGCGGGTGGATCTGGGCGCGAGAGTAGTTTCAATTTATCCGACATGCAGACAGCAGACACTGAAAATTTTCAACGAAATTCTGCCAGACAGCTGCAATTTTATGATGGTGTTTAAAATGTTAATCTTTCGCCAGATTTTTTTTTCAAAATGAGACCTTTTAGCCGAATTTTGCATTTTTGGACGAACATTTTCCGACAATAAGAAGATTTTCTAACAACTTTCCGACAGCCCCCGCCACCAGTGCCTTCTATCTTTATACCTGGTAGACCTAGTGAAAAATCGGGGGATGTTTTGTTAAGGGTGTAAATTAAAAGTTCCCGCCAAGTTTTCACTGAACAATTTACACCATTAACAATTTTTCTTCTATTTTTACTGCCAATCAAAACCCTTAACAAAACTTTTCCCCAAAGAGAAGAAAAAGATCCCAAAGAGGGGAGTGTACTTGAGCCCGAAAGTAAGGGGAAAGTTGCGCCCGATTTCGATTCCAGATTTGGGGATAGAAGCCACTGTCCGCCACAACGCCACTGCAGCAGACTGATCCGCAGCCAGGCTGTCAAAATGTTTTGTGTTCTCTGGTTGATTAAGTCAAGAATATAACATGCCTAGAATATGTGTAGTGACTTTGAGTTTGATCATATCTGTTTTAAGTTATCTACGACTTCGTCATACTTCACAGATCAACTTAGCCTGGCCATCCCTCCGTGGATAGGCGCAATGAGGATCAACGATAGCTGGAACGTAAACAGGCTGCAATAAGTCCGACCCATGGCAAGCGCCGCCCTATAGATATATCTGGTCGTTACGACAATATACAAGCGTGTAATAGGGTGTTTACACGATCCAGCAAACGTCCAGCAAACATATGAGCATTAGCACGTGTATTCTAAATACGTTTGCTGAAAGTTTGCTGGATCGTGTAAACACCCCATAACAGACCGACTTAGACATCTGCGTCAACTATTTTCGTACTATAAAAACTCAAGGATGGAATACAATTTATTCGTATTCGAGACGTAAGCCTATATTCTGCCTTAAATAGCTTGTTCGTGACGTTTACAGCGCAGCATTAACTATTGACGCCCGGCGAAAAACATGTCGGCGAACGGCGATGGTAGTTATAATCAGTACAAGTAAAGAGCATGCTGTTAAAATGCCGCGCTGTTCTAGTGCTCAAGTGTTTCGGTAAGGAAAAATGTGACGAATGCAATATATATAAGCTCGATGGCCCGATAGTCGTTATTATCGTTGCCGGTGAATTCAGGTTGAGCAGTATTCATTCGGCGTCTGTGAGTAGTACAGTATCCACTTCAGCCACTTGATGTTGAGAACAGGTATGACAGGTACTTCACACGCTATAGGCTGACTATACAACCCAGTGCGTTTTGCCCCCCCCCTCCATTCATTTCTCGCCGCTTGACATACCGCCCTCTACACATGTCGCGAATCCTGGGCATAAGTCTCCTCCTCTGTAAAGCCCCCATTTGCGGAATCACCCTGCACAGAGTTTGCTTCTTGAAAATATGCCAATCTGCTGCAGGACAAAAATCCCCCGTATAAAAAAATTTTCAGAAAGTTAGTAATCGAGCAATTATAACAACAGTTATACAGCGTATCAACACCAGAACAGCTCCTAACATCCAACCATAAAAAACTTAACCTACAGTACCAAATTTCATTATTACATAAAAATGTTTCTGTACAACAGACAACAAGACTTTGCGCACAATAATGATCTTCCGTAGCAAGGAGAAGTTTGTTTTAGGAAAAAGACATGAAAGAGAAGGATTACGGCCGAGGGATGTTGTCCGGGGAGGATTAGTCCGTTTACAATGATCCCATATCGCACCAGGCGCCCGCCTATGTCGTCGCCCTCGTCGCCTAACAAATTATCGGCGATGATGAAGCATTCAAGGACCACACGCAACAAACACTAGAGACCACCCACGTAGAATACAGCTGGCGGGCGGGACAGGTGTCTTGAGATAACGACGCCGCCTTCGCCTTTGACGTCCAGTTTATGCTTGTATACATGTTCACCATAACACAAACACTATTATTAGCATAGAGACGCGTGTAACAGGCTCACTCCTTGTCAATTAACTACTCTTTTTACTTTTCACACTTCAGCGTACGGTAACTTTTTTTCTAAAAATCCTTCACGCCATTGACTGCTGTATATGGCCTTCGCATTCGGCGATTGCTTGACCGATTTCTCTCGTTTTTTTTTTAAATTTATGCTCATCGGTTTTCTTTTTTAGTTTTTGTTTGTGAATAATTTTTGCTAGTTTGTGCGAGGCTCGTCAGTTTTTGTAGGCCTACGTTATTTTATTTGTATCGCACCATTCCAGCGAGAATCAGATATCGTAATATTACATGGTCTTCACGGTAGTTCATAAAAAGGCACCCTTTTTCTTTTCTTTGTAATTTAGTCAAATAACGATCAATTTACACAAAATTTTTACCCGATGTAGCGAAAGAAATACTAATTCAAAATATTTGGACAACATATGGCTTTTTAAAAAATATTTTTTGTTAGTTGTGACGTAATGCTGACGTCATAGTGTGCCGCGAGTACAAACTGGCTTGTCGCAACCGGTGCTGACAAACTTGCTGAATAGCTGCTCTGCGTCGATGGCAAACTTTATCTGGTTTATTGATGACAAACTGTTGAAGTTTTACCATTGTAGCCACAAAAATCCCCAAAACGATCACTTTCACACACTTGTGCGGATAGCTTAACTTTTGCACCTTCCAGCAAGACAGTGCACTAGCATGCACCGCTTGCGAAATGGTTGAGTTTTTGGATTGCAAGACGCCTGATTTTATGCCCGCATGTTGCTTAGTGCTGATACAATAAACATTTTTCATCAGTGAACAAAATTAAGTTTGCCATCGAAGCAGAGTGACAACTGACAGAACCAGCTGCTAAAAGCCAGTTTGTACTCACGACACATTATGACGTCAGCATTACATCACGACTAGCAAAGAATATTTAACCAACGGTCACATTTTGTTGAAATATTTTGAATTAGTATTTTTCAGCTACATCTAGTAAAAATTTCATGCAAATTGATCACTATTCGACTGAGTTATAAAAGAAACAAAAGGGGTGCCTTTTATGAAACACCGTGTGGGGGCCTATAGGCCTGATATATTAATGAGCACCTTTATATTCACAAATAGCAGATACAATGCAGCATATATAATATCCCAGAGATAAAATACAGTAAAACACGAAAAACCGACAGACAGACAGACAGACAAACCGAAAATGTACAAATGAAAACAACAGTCAGTTCATTTTAAATCTAAAATCAACACAATTTTTTTCAACTGCCGTCGGAAGTGCATTTTATGGACTTTTGCCGCAGCTGCGACAAGCGGTCACATTGTCTGAAACTGGCAATAGTAGACGCATTATTAAAAGCAATAGATATACGGCAAATCACGGAGAAACGATCAAACAGTCGTACCGTATAAACAATGAAATTACAGCGCAATAGGCATAATGATAATCATGAACAGCGGGACATTACGGTTGGGCCGATGTCAATAGAGAACGTGTGCAAAGGTGTCAAGAACAAACAGTTGACACGCTGTGCTGCAACCATTACGTGTTTAATTGCTCAGTCACCGGCATATTGTCTGATGTGTGGTACGGACACGTGCGACGTTTTGACACCCCGTGCCCAGTACCCCAACTAATTGACGATAATCGACAGACCGGCAGCCGATGTACCTGCCAACGTGCTATACCGTTCATTGATAAACTCCAACCGATACCGATTCACCCCAGTCAGTAAGTTGCTCGGCGGTCTGCGTTGAACAGTTTGGGATAATCAAGACGCATACTGTACAGCTTTATTCGTCAAATTTCGACAGCGTATATAACAAATACAGAAGCTGGGCCTAATCTAATTTAGTCAAGTTATTCCTTCACGATGTTTGTTTCTCTTCGATACAACGAGATAGAGGCCGATCGTCAGCTCTATCACTACGGACAGCACCTGCAACATCAACAGCAGCAGTATTCTACCGATTGGACAGCGTCAACTTATGATAGCTACACGCAGCATTGTGCGTACCCGTCGCAGCCTGTGTCGACATCAGCGGTGTACTCTGACTACTGTGACGCCGTACTTCCGACCTGCTCGTGGTATCAACCCCGCGGCCACAACACGGCCAGCACATTGCACGGTCACGACGTCAGCAGTTGGAATTTGCAGTCCGTTTCCCATGATGTAAGTAGGCCTACTCGCGAAACTTTTCGTAAAATACCACTTCGTGTCTGCGTTTATTATATCCGTCAATGGAACGAAGTGAATTGGAGGAGATTATGAGATTGCTTTTGTCCGTGTGTGTGTGTGTCTGTGTGTGTGTGTGTGGGTCTGTCTGTCTGTCTGTCCGTCTGTGTATACTTCGCTTAACGAGCGCTTTTTAGTTTGAACTTTATTAGATGAGTGTCCGACGCGTATACTGCCGGCAGCAGAAAGCATGGGCAAAAATAAATGCACTCAAGAACACTGGATCTGACCCCGACCAGCCAAATTGGCTTAAAACAACATTTTTATTATAAAATTATTTTAAACCAGCATTATGGAAGTAATCAAGTTTGCCGATATCTAATTTTACACCACCCAGCTTCAGTGGCGGATTCAAGGGGGGAGGGCCGCCCCCCATTAACCGGATGCATCTTAAAACAGACGAAAATTCTGCATGAAAATGCACTATTTTTGCATAAAAATTTCAAATCCCACCCCTACCCTTCCACCCCCTATTACAAATTTCTAGAT
>Ga0209671_1004710_pt1 | contig 13605 bp, 5 predicted proteins | sample WorMetHERISLAND2_2_FD_187401 | JGI IMG/M metagenome (GOLD analysis project Ga0209671, IMG submission 187401) | Marine gutless worms symbiont microbial communities from Max Planck institute for Marine Microbiology, Germany - Olavius geniculatus... | ecosystem: Host-associated > Annelida >... | reverse complement strand
AACAAATGGCAATTATCCATTTTTTGGCACAGGATATTTGACCGACAGCCGGTCAAATATCCTTTAGACTATACGACCGGTCAAATTTTGTCACCGGTTAAACGCGCCTGGTCATGACCGGTCAAATAGTCACCGCGTACATTTTTATGTAGAAGCTGTGCTTTTATATTCGCTCAGCATACGTGACGCAAGCCGCAATTAATGTATGGTGCTGTAGCTAGGCCTATCATATAAAACACGTCTTAGCAGTATTTTGTTCAATATAGGTGCGAGAGTGTGAACGGATCACAGTGCCGATGTGTCGTGCGGTACTCGGTTACAACTTGACCTCGTCGACCGGTCTCGTCGGCTCCAATCTCGTCGGTCCGGTCAAGACTCAGTCTGAAGCAGAGCACGAGCTCCGAACGTTCAGACCGTTGCTGCAGTACGGCTGTTCGTCTCGACTTCACCTCTTCCTCTGCGCCGCCTACGTACCACTCTGCAGCCCCAAGGTCAGCAGCAACTAAAATAATATTCACATGGGTTCTATGATCTATTCTCTGTAAGGTTCTATAATAGTCCCTACTACATTCAGCGTTTAAACAAACAGAGCAGCCGTTGAGATGTTTTCATAGTGTAGTTGTCAAGATGCTGAAATACGACACCTCACTTTTTTGGTTTACTTTTTTCTAAAATTCGCTAAGGAAACTTTTTTGTAACATTGCGCTAAAAACGACCTTAATTAAGAGTTTGCCACTGAATATTCAGCGAAAGCTGACGTCGAAAACACGTTCGCGCCGGAGGTATAGTTACGGTGGCCCGTAGGGGCCACTGTGCACAAAAATATTAATTATCTCTGGGCCACAGATATTATCTCTGGCCCAGAGATAATAAGTCTGGGCCAGAGATACCTTCTGTGACCCAGAGAAATTATCTCTGGCCCAAAGATAATTAATATGTCTAATGAATCTCACAGAAGTCAACTGAGTTTCTGTAGAAAACATTTTCTCTATTGAGCTCAACAGGACCAATCAACCACTCTATAGACACTTTGTAGAAATACATGTCGCTGCAGAGATTGCTTACAACCTTCTTTATAGAAATGATATTTTCTACTGAGTTCTGCAAGACGAATCAATCACTCAATAGATTTTCTTCAGAATGCATTTCATTCCATAGATTTCAATGCATTCTCCTTTGGGAATATGTGCTCTATTGACTTCAATAGCATGAATCGACCATCAGTGGACATTTTGTAGAACTAGGCCTATATTTTACTCAAGACTTTTAAGGACATTCTGTATACGAAGTATCTGCCCCATTAAGGTCAACAGCACGAATAAATCATCCAGCAGGCTTTCTGTCTAAAAATTGCACTTAGCCTATGAAGACTTCTCTGAACATTCTGTATAGAAAGGTCTGCTGTAATGACTTCATCCTAGTCAAGTATGGATTTTACAGAATTAAATTCACTCCATAAACTTCTAACGGCATGTCCGCTGGAGCATCTGAAGACATACAAATTTCTGCAGAACACGAATGGAAAACGGTTTAATTTGTTTAACAGTAACAATATTTTCGATAGACAGACGGCTGTATTTAATGCATTCACGCGTATATTCTAACATTTCTATAACCTAGGCCCATATATGCTTAGATGTATGTCAGCATTTAGTGAATGTTTCTTAAACAAGAAAGCCTAGCTAACGCTACGGTAAGCGCGCGACAGCTGTTAGCTGTTGTGTGACGCCCTCTAACGGAGGAACGCCCTGTGTATTTAACATGGCTGAAAAGTACATGGCTACAATTCCGTCGCCGACAATATAGATCTATCTTCATTCGCTCAGCCGTCGTTGCCTCCCAAATGCACGAAATCACGCGAAATTTCGAGATAATTCGATCTTACAGCAGTTCAAGGTCATCCACGGTCATCGATGTTGGTGTCAATCGAAAGACCATATGGGACTTCCTATTAGTGATTAATAGTAACTCTGGCCGTATTTCCTACCGTTTTCAAGATATTGAGCCTTGAACATAAAAATGCCTCATTTTACCAACCCCACCCTTGTTTGACGCCCCCGCTCGGGGGGAACCCATTGGAATTTCTGGGTGAAACCTCCCCCGGAAAAACTAGAGGGATGGGGTTACTGTACGGTATAAATTACATTATCCTAAGTTTAACCGTTTTCGACTGATCCACCCGTGTGACAGACAGACAGACAGACGGACAGACGGACAGACGGAATTGCGATAGCATATAGCGCACTCAGCATGCTGTCGCGCGCTTAAAACTACACTAGCACAGATCAACACACATACAAATGTAGGCTTACTGAACCCACAATTTCGCACGTTCCAAGTCGTCCTAAAATGCAACACTGCTGACAGTTTGCTACAAATCCGTGCAATAGTTTTCACGATATTGCCGAAAACCAGAATTGCGCAGCAGATTTTACTCCACTGTAACCTGGACCTTTGGATGCGCAAATTTCACACGGTCATCATGTCCTAACACGCCTCGTCGCTGCATGTTTGGCCATAATCTCTAACGTATGTTTTCAGATATTGCTCAAAAGTGCATTTTCAGCCGAAAACGTTGATTTTTGCATAACTTTATACTTAAACGTCACCTTAACCTTTGACCTTTTGAACCCCCTAAATTCACACGTTTGTCTTTGTACTACAATGCACAAACGCCAAAAATTTGTTGAAAATCCGTAAGATACTTTTTGGAGATATTGGCAAAAAGGTGCATTTTGCAGCAGCACTTTATTCCACCGTGACTTTAAACTTTGACCTTTGGAACCAAATATTTGACCTTCATGGGTCTCCCAAAGTACATCGCTGGTGTAAATTTGGCGAAACTCTGTCAATTAGTTTTTGCGTTGTCGTGCTAAGAAGGTTTGGGTGTACTAACACACGGACGGACACAGACAGATGCCAAACATAATGCTTCCAGCACACTACCTGGCGGAAGCATGAAAATAGCCCCAGCACGTGTTTCTGGCCCAGACTTAGTATCTCTGGGCCACAGATACTATCTCTGGCCCAGAGATACTAAATCTGGGCCAGAGATATTTTCTCTGGCCCAGAGAAATTATCTCTGGCCCAGAGATAATTAATATTTTTGTGCACAGTGGCCCGTATATAGTCGAGTAAACTGCTCAACTTTTTTATTCGCAGTGCCGGGATAAAAGCATCGTAAACATTTTGTCTGTTGTTTAATCGTATCCGTGTCCGCAGACTCTATATGGCCCTATATAAATGCTGTATATTATTCAGGCGAAATCGCTCTGTCGCAAGCGATTGAGTGGTATTAAGTGAGGTCAAGTTTCGCTAATAGTTAGACTAGTCTCAAACAGACTAAAGCCTCAGACTAAAGTCTGACACTCTTTGTTGGAATTTTTTACTTCCAGAGTTTGGTCTTAGATAAAATTAAGTCTCAGCAAAACTGGACCTCATCCATTGTCAGACGAGGTCACCGAGCCCCCAGGGGAGATGAGATTTGAGGTCTAACCCCGCAGCCACAACGTGCAATTGCAAATTTGTGCTCTGGAATAGAAAGTAAGCGATTCCGCCTTAATAGCAATTTACTGTCGTGCTTGCTATTGTTGTTGCTATATGAAACGCGTGTGAAGGTTCGGGGGGTCATTGGTCCGTGTCGCCGGCTATGCGAGAACGTCCGTAGTCGCTGTGAACCGGTTCTGAATCAGTTCGGCTTCTTGTGGCTGGAGTCACTAAACTGTTCACGTTTCCCGCCTCAGAACGATCGCAACCACATGTGCATGGAGGGATCGGCGACAGAGACGCTCACCGACACCAGATCGACAATGTTGTCAATTACACAGCGGCCCGATGAAAAGTAAGTCAAACCTAAATGCGTGTAGAAAGCGAAGTGATAGAAATAAACTGTAATATAACGAACGGAGCTGCACTGGCATGCTTTAAGTTCAGTTTAGTTTAGTTCATTTCTGTTGCTTTGTACACGTTTTAAGTTTTTGCTTAGCTGCTTCATGTGCTGGCCTATGTTCAAAAAACTTTCATCGGCACATACTTAATTTTCAGTTAGTTTGAAATTAAGCGGCCACGTACTAAAGATTCCATGGAGTTCATTCATTCACTTATTCATGCATTTTTACCGCCTAAAACGCGTAGCTACATTATAATAGCTTGTAATAGGTTGCAAGGTAAATTTCATAATGTTGTGGCCGACTATTTAGGCCTATCGCGCGCTATAGGGCCTATTTAGAATGTAATGGGACGTGTAACAATTACATGTAGGCTGAATGTCTTCAAGTTTACCACTAATATGGCTAGCGAAAGAATTCTGATAATACTATGAATGTATGCAATCAAAAGTTAACGGATTACACTGGTCACTGGTCAATTTTTGCGGCATTGAGTATTTTGTGTTTTATATCTATGTGCACCAATACTGAAGATGGCGTCACATAAGTGGCCACTGGTCCTGTGACAGCCAGCAGACAACCACGTAGAACTTCATTAAAGATTCTATTGTGTGTTATTATTGTACGAGTACCGGCAACAGTTGTCTGCAAATAAATAATTTGTAATAGTTTGATTTGATTTGATTACCATATTATCATGGACCACCCACTGGGTAGGTTTGGCGTAGCGACTTTCGGTTCCCAGTGTTCACACATGAGCAAATCTCAGTCGTACGTCTACATCAACCGAACTCAGCGCTGTTCACTGCTCTGTCACGAGTCAGCAGTGTTTACTGCCAGCGAGAGGAGATTGGCCGAAGTGTGGATGACGACTTGGTCCGTACCGTGTTTTCTCTCGACCCTGTTTACTATCGTCAGCTTTCTCATCGACTCTTCCAGGTATAATGCGTTCAATTATTTTTAGCAGACCATACTTACGTAACGGTCGAGCTATTGGCATGGTTGTCGTCCGTCTGTTCGTTTGTCTGTTTGTCCGTCTGTCTGTAACGGGTGTATGTGGCTAAGCTTTTGGTCGTAGGGGAAATCTTTTTACACGAATACTTAGCCATGTGTGCTAAACTCGGGCATGCAACATTTCAACGATCTAGTGCAAAGAGAACATTTTCAAATTAGGGCTTGAATAAACGGGACAGAAAACGGAAAACTGGACATATCTCGGAAACGGTGAAAAGGTTATATAGACTGGCCTAATCACTAATAAGAAGTGCCATAAACCTACTTCCTGTCAGATGAAATGGACATCATTGACCTTGAATTTCCTTGAAGATCGCTGACAACTATAGTACGGTCGGCTGTCCTAGCGACATACATGTACCTATGCTTTATACTTATTATCAGTATTCGCTCATTTTATTCGATGACTGAGCACACTGTTAGGCACTTGTCACCATTATTTGCGTGGTATATCATCGTGAGGTGAGTCGAAAAACACGATATATTTAAAGATCTGGCGGTGAAAACCCTAAACTTTTTCAAGAGATTTTTTTAGCTTTTTAGGGTTTTTAGGTTTCAAAGGTTTTTAAAAAGTTTTTTGGTTTAGTGTCCAATAAACGTCGTACACCGAATTACGACCCAGGAAAAACATCTTATAGGCCTACACTCTGTTCGTCACATTGTTTTCTATAAATTATAGCAAGCTGTCCCCAAGTGTCCTGTCGTCATAATATATGGGTAATTTTTAGCTGAAAAAGTATACCTGTGCTTTATATTAATTGATTGATTAGTGGCCGGTCGTTTCATCACCGGTCGATTCATCACAAAAATTGTCACGTACACAGCTGTAATCGTCTTCATTATATCGTTCGGTATAGTAATAATAATAATAATAATAATAATAATAATAAAGCGGATTTATACACATAGTATACGACTGCAACGAATAATACCGGTTAGAACTGCACCAACCGCTAATTGTTTTTCGCGCTTTGTGATGAACCGACCACGCTGAATCGACCGGTGATGAAACGACCGGGAATCGATTGATTCTTAATATGCTGATGTGGTACTTTTGTGGTTAAAGGCTGCGCTACCCGGAGCGCGCCATCATGGCCCAGTCATTCTGTCTGCACATCATCAGTGTCGCTCATATCACTCGGTTGCTGGTCGGTCGTGAAGCGCTTGCCTGTGTAGTCGTCAACACGCCCGACGGTCCTCGAAGCGTCCTCACCCACAACATCTATTGCACCGCGGTGTTCGTAGTCGTCCAGTTCTTCTCGACGTCCGGCTGCGTCTGGTGGCTGGCGCTGACGCTGATGTGGTTCCTCGTAGTCTGGGGGATGATGGCGCGGGACATGGTCGAGCGTCGAGCGTGGTTCGTCCACTCAGTCTCTTGGACGCTGCCTGCCGCGCTGACCGTTGCCGCACTGGTCAACCCGGGCTCGGTCGACGTCGACGAGTTGACGGGTCTCTGTCAGGTCGCCGGTCCTCCAGGTCGCCGCATGCTGCTCGTCGTGGCGCCCCTCGTCGTGGCTCTGGTAGCTGGAACCGCGCTCATGGCCGCGGGGTTCGTTAGACTCGGAAGTGGTGCACCAGGGAAAGCGACGTCGCGGGATGCGCGACGGTCGCACGTCACGTGTTCGACGTTCGTGTCCAGGCCGCTGATGGTGGACCGCCGCGAAGCCGTGGTACCGAAAGGCGTCGGGGCGTTCTCCCTTCTATACGCAGTTCTGACGGCAGCGCAGCTAGCGTGCCACGTTTACACGCTCGTCGCCTCCGCATCTTCTGACGACGGACTGACCCAGCGAATCAGAAGCAGCAGCTGCTGCACGCTGCTCGTGATGCAAGGTGTGAGTGGGCTTGTCCTCGGTGTCGCGAGCGGCGTTTGGATCGGCCGTCAGAGGACCACGATCCGCTCGTGGAGGATTCTGCTCGGGCGGCTCTGCTCCTGCAGACGGCACGGAGGATCAAATGTGTCGAACGATGCCGTTAACAACGTCGACGGATGGAGACTGGGAAACTCCGAGCACGCTATGACCGGAGTTCATTCGGTGGGCCAAGACCGACGGGCGGATCTGTTATCAGCCAGATACCATCACCGATATCAGCAGCACCATCATCACTACCATTATCATCACCCCGACGTCAACGGTTAACTCAGCCTGGCCATCCGTCTGTGGGTAGGCGCACCGAGTACCAGCGAAAACGGTGGCGCAAACAGACATGCCGCGCGATGCACTAACCTCGCAGGATAAACTGGTGTCTGGCTGAGGGCTGAGAAAATGGACATCGGCCTTGCCATATTGGTCTTATGGCTTCGGAAAAATCTTACGTCTTAACTTCACGATGTAAAAACTGGTTACGATGCCAGAGTCGACGATCGATACGGTGACCTGACTACTCCACAAAGAATTTCTAATGATTCACACCTTAGTTAAAGTTCCAATTATTTTGTTCCCAGCGTCAGATCACTATAGGTGCAATAGCCTATATCAGCAGTTAAATTGGAGTAAGAAGAGAAATGTTAATCTTTGTCCTTTCCAAATTTGCTGAGCGTAGCGTTATATCTGGCGATCGTAGCGCAAATTGTATCATTACTGTGCAATAATTTAAGCCTACGTTACACATTATCCTAATGTAATTAGGATCAGTGTATCACACATGTTTTGCAAAATCGCTTTATCGTTAAGAAAAAAACCGCTTTTGGCGTGTGGTTGAAACTTTTAATGTTGAAAACGACCGAATAATCAAAATCTCATCAACCGTTCAGTTTAAAATAAATAATAATCCAAAACAAAAAAAGCAAACAGAACGCAAAAACAACATTCCTGTTACATTATTGTTCTCTCAGCTTTTGTCTTGTATAGACTGTTAAGACTGCTAATAGCCCTATAATACTTAAAAGTTTGTCATCTTCGTCGGATAATTTTACTTCATGAACGGTAGCAGAGTAACAACTCCAAATTAAAAAAAATAACAAGTCGCGAGTTTGTTTATACTTTTAGACCTGAACCGCTGTACATTGTTTGCTAAATACGTATTATATGTTCATTATTTCAAATAGATTTTTGACAAGTTGACATTCTGATGCCTTTTAACGCACAAGGTGACAGATAAAAAAAAGTTATCGTTCAAAACACCCCGGATCCCAATTGGGTCCCAATCTTGGATCAGATCGCCAGCAAAATCTGAGTCCTTGGGCTCTCACCGTATCTAGTCGTAAAATTTCACCAAAATTCGTTCATAACTTGCAAACACATACTGCAAACTGTCAGTTCATGCCCAATCTCCTAATGTCAAAATATTCTGGATGATGATCAAGAAACTACAAACATTGCCTACTTCACTGGAGGTAAGCCTAATAACTCAGCAACAGAAATCGCAAGAACAAACTCATAAGATGACCTCAACAACCGTATACATACCGTATACAAGGCATCTATCGCACTGCATATTATAATACATAAACGACATCAAAATACAAAGAAATACCACACAGTCCACGCCAACTGTGGATGATGTCGTTTTTAATTGCATGTGTAAAGCTATCGGGAAAAGTTTTTACGTCGCTCGTGCGTGTTCACTGACAAACTCCTGCAGCGATCGAAACGTGGCTTAAATTGCATCACGGGATTGTGAATAAAAAGAAAATAATGTTCTGTAGTTATACTGCTTCATCACGCTTTCACACGAAAAAAAGTTAAATATATCGGGCAGTGCATAAAAAGTAAGCCCCTTACGTTCTTTACTTCATCAGATATAATAAACGATTTTCAAAATTCTGTCGCTGGCCATATCGGTGGCAAACCTGAAAAACACTAACTGTATGACCTATAAAAATTCCCATCAAATTATACACGGTGTTTCATAAAAGGGCGCCCTTTTTCTTTCTTTCATAATTCACTCAAATGATGATCAATTTACACGAAATTTGTACCATATGTAACTGAAGAAATACTAATTCAAAATATTTTGACATAATATGGCTGTTAGTTAAATATTCTTTGCTAGTTGTGGTGTAATGCTGACGTCATAATGTGCCGTGAGTACAAACTGGCTTGTCGCAACTAATGCTGACAGTGGCTGAATAGCTGTCCTGCTACGGCGCCTCACCTTGATAACTGTTAGGGGGAAGCTTGCTCCAAAAACTTAGGGGGATAGACGCCCCTGACTTCACTTCTTATCAAAACTACGAAACTTTCTGGAGGAAATGGGCAGCAGCCTACTATCTATCACCGGATGGAGTAGTATGACCAGTAGGCGGCGTTGAAGAGTATGAAGAGAGACGGGAAGCCGAAGCGCGAGGCTCTGTCTATGCGGTTCACTTGTCTAAAGGTCGGTAGCGCCTTGGTCAGTTCGGCCGTGCGTCTCTGCAGCTTGCGCAGTGTCTGTTGACGCCGGTGGACCGTGTCGACGTGACGGGGCGGACCGGGGGGATGGCGGCGCCGGCGGCAGCAGGGAAGGCGAGGACGGTGACTGCCACCGCACGATGTGATGCTACGTTCGTTGTCGTCGACAGGGCGAGTCAACTGCGGCACGGCAGCGTGCATACGAAACGGCAAGTAGCCGTACATATCACCGCGACCAAGCCGCCGCTCTACTACGTCGTCATTGTCGTCGTCATCGTCGACAGAGTCCAGACACGTTGAGTAGGACGTCGTCGGCGCGTCGTCACGCTGCTGCGGTGACTCCAAGCACTCCGGTGACGCGGAGGAATTCCACGCTGTCGTAGAGGAATTACAGTTGGGCGCTGGTGGCTGCGGTAAACGATGACGACGACGTAGGCTCGGTATAGGCGACCAGCGCTCCTGCTGTAGCTCGCCCTTCACTCGCTTTGTCAACAACAACAACAACAACAGTGGCGTTAATTCAGTAAATCATTAGGGGGTCTCACTTTCTTCCCCTTTCCTTCTCCTCCCCTCTTTTTCAGTCTAGCCCACTCCCCTTTCCCTTCTCTAATTTTCATTTTCCCTTCCCCTTAAAAGCACAAACATGCTGCTTATCATAACGAGTACTGGTGACGTGCTTGTTTAATTAGTGGTATCAACATCGACGACCTTGAACCACAAAATAGAGGTTTTTGGTTGCAGAAGAATGAACTGCAACAAAATGGATAGAGACAGACCAAGACTACCTGCGAACAGGAACTGCTATAAACTCTCGCGCGTCTCATGAACATTAGCTCAGATTTTTTTGGTTTTCCGTTGTGTTCGCCACGTGACAAAACCATATTCGGCGAGGGTTTGTCTCATCTGGCAATAGTAAAGGATCCTTCCGTCATATGCAGGATCTAGATGCTGATCCGGATCGCCAGCAAAATTTAATCACCTCCAAATTTAGCGAAGTCTAACCTCCTCTGAAAATTTCCGCCTGTATTTTTTGTGTATAGGCCTTATACTGCTAACAAACCAATAGGCCCTAATAAATAAATTTATGTAAAAACTGTTCAGTTTATATAGGCTACAGTGTAAAGGTGACATCGTGGTTGTAAATATAAAACAGCACAAATCACAATTTAATAATTCAAACTTTACCATTACGTTGCAAGCTACGTAGCTATAGAGTTACCTGTAAGTTGAAGTGTTGCCCTATAACTATAGGTCGTTGGTGTTAGTATTACATCTGCATCTACTACAGCAAACATCATACTGTTCAAAAAAAATTGTCAGCAGTGGAATTAAGCGCAACCGGGGCGTTGTTCCCTGCACAATGGTCGCGTATACGGTATTATTACGATCGCTCCATGCATGGACTTGGTACACATGCGCGGTCATGTTGATACTGGAAGAGACAGGATAAGGAATACAGTGATCGAAGAAAGGCTGGGCTGGACTCAAAATATAACAGCCAGGTTATGGCAAAGGCGTCTCGCATGACGTTCGAATGCAGCAAGGGAGATGTCTTGAACTGACATTAGAAGGTTACATGCATAGAAGAAAAATTAGAGTAAGACCAAAGAGAACATGACTGTATGTAAAAAAGAAAAGTGCACATGGAATCACTCAACACGACGATCCATGCAGGAAGCCGCACGGACTGAACAAGACCAACGAGCAACCTGGAGAAAGATCCAGAATGCGCTGCCGTTGCGTGCCTCTTGATTCTAGTATCGCCAAAGTCAAAAAAGTAGCCTATAAGCTGAGAAAGTTGATCAGTTGGTGCTGTACCTCAGCGTCGTCTTGGAGCTGTCTGATCTGTCGTCTGACTCGTCGTGAGCGGCGCTCGTTGCGAGTGCCCCAATACGTGTAGTTGACGGCCGCGTACTCCAGTAGAGCGGTGAAGACGAACACGAAGCAGACGACCATGTAGATGTCGATTGCTTTGACGTACGAGATGCGTGGCAGAGACGAACGCATTCCCGTGCTGATCGTCGTCATCGTCAGTATCGTCGTTATGCCTGCAGCCAATCATCGTCAACCAAATTTTATTTCATAACCCACCAAGTCCTCCTAGCTCTCGCCATAATGTCTGGAGTGTTATAAGTGCCCATAATCTCACTCCACTCAAGCGAGACGACTGACAGCATCTCGCGTTTGTAGGCTACAGGCCTATCACACGTCGTACGTCCAGGCAAAACACGCCGTTGATCACGGCCATGAAATAAGTACGTTTCAACATGGTCTATGTGTACTATGCTTCGCTATACACTCGCATTGTACACTATATTGTTCACTGTAGATAGACTTTGCTGATAGCTATAGCGCATGAGCACGCAGTAACGTTGGAGTTACGTAAAAAAGCAAACAAGAAAATATTCAAACAGCGTTTAAAAACCCAAAGTGACATTAGGCCTATATGAAACGCGAAAGTAAAAAGACCCCCGTTACTGATATACAGAAGTTCCGGTTTTCTAGGGGATTACTTCGTATTGGCGCAACGTGTACAGGAGCCTATGTAGGCCTATTATGTCGGCCTAATCGTATGAGCGCCAGCCTAAAATCATCAATCTATGGCGACCCGATATTCTCTGTGTAGGCTATACACCATGGGCGTACATAAAAATTAAAAGAGGGGGGTTAGAAACATTTTACGTTGGGCCTAGCTGACAAACTCCCCCTTACGATCATTTTTTTCCTTTTCGTTAATTTTCTACATACTTTCAATGTGGTCCATACGCAGGCAAGAGCAAAACAAGCAGAAGCATTAGAAGCAGAGAGCTGCGTTCAGCTGCAGCGCTATCTCGACAACTGAACGGCAGTAAAGCCGCATTCTATACGGATGCATATCACGCCACTGCGCCGCTCTTTTCCCGCTAACTTGATAACGAGCGCGAATAAACCACGTTTTACTGCACCTGGCAACGACCTATACGTACAAGAGCAGTGTCGCAAAACGCAGCGGCTAAAAGGGACCATCAGAATCTCAGACATCGGCCGCGAACACTGCTGCCACCTGGCCAATGCAACGGATTTAATAAACTGTTCCTTGGGCCTCGTCCACCGCTACAACAATTTCGTCCAAAAATTACTCGATCCGGAGCGCCGGCTCAGAAACTCCGGATTCGGATACTGAATCGGATCGCCACCAAAATCTAACCGGCTGGTTCTTTTCGGGGCACTCTCCACTCCTGTAGGTATAAAATTTTATTAAAGACCGCTCATAACCTTACAATGCCGTATCAGCTTGCGCACTATCTAATGGAAATGAATCGCAGACGAAGATCTTAAATCTAACAAGGAATCCAAATCGCCAGCAAAATCAGTCAATCAATCAATACAGCATATAGCGGCATATGTCGCAAACGAATCACAGCGCATGTGCACTTTTTTCTGGGAATCCAGGGACCATGACAAATCCCTCCAAAAACTCCACCAAAATCTTTCTGACGGAGTGGCCCAAAACGAAAAAATAACTTAACCTTCTTTTGCGTCTTGGTTTTTCTGCGCCTTTTTTGTTTTCAAATTCCAGTAAGAGACCGTACTGGACAAACAGATAGACAAGGATGACCCATAATGCGGTAATTATTTGGAGGATATAATTACAATTAGCCACCCACAACAACAGCAAACAAACAGACCGGGTAGTCACACTATACAACAACAAGAAACCCAGCTGTCGCTAGGATAGCCGACTGTACTGGTTGCTAGCTACTTCAAGGTCATCCAAGATCAATGATTTCTATCTCATCTCACAGGGCGTATGGCACTTCCTATTAGTGATTATGGAGGGGAGCTAATTTAACGAATAGCTAATCGGTTGCTGGTATTGTAGGAAATGTATTCTCAAAGGTTGTTTGGTGCTGGATGTCTAGTATAGCGAGGCGTCCTGGCTGTTGGGACGTCAGCTACTTATACAAAATATAAACATTGGACTTTCCCTAGCTGTCTGAGCTTTGCTAAGGTGAAGGTCATGGCTAATCTTAGTTCCTGGGTGGTAGTCTGGAGAAGAAATTGAATATTAAGTAGCAGTAGGCTAAGGCTACGAACGGTATCGTCGTAGCTCCTTAAAAGGCTTCCTCTGAGTCTCGTGTTGGCCTGCAGGTGGAGCCTAAGAGTGTGTTTACGTTTCTGAAGATAGCCTGTAGCCAGGAAATCGCTATGACCTAAGTTCAGTTAGGCCCGAGAAATCCACGCCTCTTGACGTCACTCTAGGCTATTAAGTTTTCTGACAGTTGATTGACGCATTCGTCTTTGAGAGTTCTGTCTGGATAATATCGCTGTAATAAAATCGAGGAAAATTCTACAGAAACCGACTTACAGATATCTACAGAGACTGTCTTACA
>Ga0209671_1004709_pt1 | contig 13609 bp, 10 predicted proteins | sample WorMetHERISLAND2_2_FD_187401 | JGI IMG/M metagenome (GOLD analysis project Ga0209671, IMG submission 187401) | Marine gutless worms symbiont microbial communities from Max Planck institute for Marine Microbiology, Germany - Olavius geniculatus... | ecosystem: Host-associated > Annelida >... | reverse complement strand
AAACCCTCTACTACAAATCCTCTCGATAACAAACCCTCTCTACGTCAAAGCATTCATGGCTGACACACCACGAGAATCCTCTCTCAGAAATTTAACCCACAACTTAGGCCTGTTTTTCAACTTATGTTGGTATTAAACTAGGTAAATTTAGCGACTGCAATTTTTTTACTTGCTTGCTCATTATACTAAATAATTAGCGCTAATTCAAAAACTGGACAAAATGCTAAAAGAATCGTTTACAAATATTCAGCATATAGTTGGGTACGAAAAGTGACACAAAAGGGGGATTTGTGGTAAGGGTTTATGTTGCAAGAGAGTTTTATCGCCCGGGTTCTGTTTGTACCCATCTTTCACAGACGAGGAGTGGTGCGCTTGTAATCAGCCTCCTGGCAGTCTCCCCTACACCAACAAGTTCACATGCTGCTGAACTAATTGGGTCCCCGGTGCATGTTTTCGTCTCTGTGACGCAATTGTTGCATTTTCTTTTATTTATCGGCGTACACTAACACATTACCTGACTTACGGCTATAAAAATGCCGGAAATATTTGTAAATTTCTCGATTTAAAAATAGCTCCGATTAGTTAGGTCTAAAATTTGTAACGTGAAGTGAAACTACGTTGAAAGTCATCACAAAGGCTATACACGGGACTCTGAGTGTGTTAAAAGTGATCGCAGTAGTGTGCGGACAGCAAACTTTGACCACTATTACAGAATTGCAAAAATCAAAAATTATTGTCTGTCCAATGCAATGCTATGCATAGCATTGGACATAGTATAAAATTACCTTTGTGTCCGTGCGTGCGTCCGTGCGTCCTACATTTCTTAAGCTATCTTCCTTCTACCTTCCCTTTTCCTTTCTCTTTCCCTTCCTCTTCTCCTTCCCCTTTTCCTCCCCTTTCTCTTCTCCTTTCCCCTTGTCCTTTCCTTTTTCTTTCTTCTTTTTCCTTTCCCATTTTTTACCCTTTCCTTTTTCTTTCTCCATCTCTTTTTTCTTCTTTTACTTTTTCCCTTGCCTTTTCCTCTTCCCTTTTTTCCTTGCGGAACCCCAAATACTACCAACTACACAGAAGACAGTTGACCACTGCAAGCAATCTGCTGTGTTCTGTCTTTGCATTCTGAGAAGGCTTTAGACTATGTTGGTGATTACCAACTAAAGTCAGCTTGTAAGGACGCCATATGCATTGCCCCATCTAAGGTTACCCAAATGATTTTTGCTGTTTTAGAGGACTGATATCGTCACATCGTCCTTACACACAGTTGTAAACTGGTAAGTTTTTTTTACATATATTTAGTGTACAACACGAGCATCAAAGAAGCACGTACAGTACACGACCGACCGATATCTGCCGAATTCGATGAGAAAAATTCTGTTTTTCGGACAATTATCACAATCTAGAAATAAACAACAACATCACGAATAAATAAGAAATTCAGCTAGAATATCGATAGCTCTAAAAGAGACGGCTGATTGTGAGTTTTAAGTTGTCAGTGGGTCGATCTGCTTGAAGACCGACAACTAACTGATAGTTCACGGTATCCTGAATCTGTTAGAATTCTTTCGATGCGACTGCTGTGCTAGCGTAGGCGGCTGGCCACGCAGTCAACCTGGCTTTGACTTTCAGCCCACATGACATTATTATTCAACCGAATTAGAGGCATTATCTGAAATAAGAAGGCCGTGGCAATAAACGCGTGCAAGCGGAGTGATGCGGCTGTGAGTGACAGTTATACTGCACCGCAGAGCTGCTGCTGCAACTGGTGCGCGTTGCCATAACAACCGCCTCTCTGATCACGTGCCGCAATTAGAGTCGCGTGCAATTTATCGAACATTTAAACCCATATAACGTGCCCATAGGCATGGGCAAGGAGAAGGACTACTTTCTCCCTAAAATGCCAAAACTGGATAAGCGGCAAACGCTACAAGACAAAACTTTCAGGAAAAGATGAGTGGTCAGAAATGCCAAAAATAGTAACATGCGCGTGTGAGAGTGGATCTAGAATATACTTTAATCACTGTCGCTACATATTATATTTATTATTCCGATGACAAAAGTGCTGGGTGAGTCATTGTGGTGCGTTCTGCGGTGGTGTGACGTTGCTGCTGCTGTTTGATCAGTCTCGGCCTGTTAGCGAAGCATAATGGCAGCCAATGCCATCCAGTAACTCCCTAGCGGCGCCACTACATAGAATAATGCGCGGATCCACGGGCATCGACGGATCATTAGAGATAATGCTAGAGAGCATCTTTCTTCTAGCCGATATACGTGCATTATGGATGTAACATCCTCTTAACTCTAATATCCGCGCCGTGTATTCTCGGGTGGACGGTCATCATTGCTTGTGCTACCTACGCCTTACTACCAGAATTAGAACCGGCGACTTATCTGAAAAAACACCATATCGACTCATAAAACACCCACGCAGTTTGTTCCTGTGATTTACTTTCACAAAATGTGGATCGGTATTAACAATTCGTTTGATTCTACGGTTTGACTTAAGCCTAAACTGGCGAATGTGGTGCAGCATCGGTTCGATCTTTAACGGCAATTTTGTCGCGCATTTTTCGCCAAGTGTGCCTGTGAAAGAATTTCGAAAATTCGTTGAGAACTGCCAAAGGTATAGCCAGCAGTCAAAGGACTGTATACTTTTTTTTTACCAGACACGGTGTAGTTTGTCGTCCTAAAACTCGCGAAAGGAAAGGTCTTTGACACAGCTGCTACTAGAAGATGTGCTAATGCCGGTGAATCGGAAAGTAGTCGGCAAACTGTGCTTTCACAGGCTATCGAAGACGCGCCAAGATGTGCCCGTGTGGCAAACGTCTACGGATTAGCTAGACATTGCAATAGTATTGCTTTAGCCGATTACTCACTCACTCCCTGGTCGAAGTTGCTAGAGATGGACATTTCGCGTAGAATCGTTTCCATTTGTTTCAAGATAACGATATCAGCGTTTTACGTAAACCAAATTTTCCCGATCTTGCAAACGTCCACGCGGGACACTGTATAGGCAGACCGCACTTTTTATTCGCACTTTTTATTGTTTTAAAGTTTGCAGACAGCAATGTAACCAAAAATTCCATAATGCATAAGCACGCACATGCGTGCCTCGAAAACTTTAGAAGAAGTCCATCAGACTTTCTTTCAGAAAGTCTGGACTTCCAGACCAGCTTATCAGACGTTCGACGTCTGATAAGCTGGAGCCAACCTACAAACTTTCACGGTCAATTTTTGAGTCAGGCGCAAAACTCACTATTTGCCAGCAAAAAGGACATAAATCGCAAACAGATATTGCCGCCATAAATCTTAAGTTGTCTGTCTGTAATACCCCGTTCACACGATCAAGCTGGCTTGACGAGCTGGCTATATGTTAGCTGGACGAGCCAGCTCGATGTTTGCTCGATGTTTGCTCGGTCGTGTAAACGGGGTATAAACCTACCACTAACGTTAAAGCTGAGTTTCAATTGGATGTGGAGAATGACCGGATTCTCACTATTGACTTCAAAATAGTTGATCATTATTTTAGTGTATTTTCCGTTATTTTTTGCTTTGGCCATGTGCACTAAACAAAGCTGATTACTTTTATAGTGCGATGTGTACCATCGTAATGCATGATATCGTACAGAAAGATTTAGCAATAATTAATAACTTTATTAAAATTCATAAATTAAAATTTCATAAAATTCATAAAATTAATAACTTTGTTAAAATTCGATTAACGACACGTCACCAACACTTATAACGCCAAGTCAGCAAAAACTGCTTTTACAATTATCTGCAATTGGAGATTTTTCTTTGAATATAGGCCCACACAGTACGCACACATGTAGAACTTTAAAACTTCCACGAAAAAAAGCTACCGTATTCTGTTGTGCCGGCATTGCAATGCCGTGCATACACATCAAACACTGGTTGTAAAACGCTTCGTGACCCGTTAGTCGTGGTGTAGTGGTAACGCGTCTGATCCGATCAGCGAAGTTACTGTACGCCGGGCCCGGTTAATACTGCGATGGGTGACTGCCTGTGGGCAGGTAAACCATCTCGGGATGTAACCAACCGCCTGGGTCAACTTAGCCTTCCATCCCTCCGGGGTAGGTAAATCGAGTACCGGCCTATCTGGCTGAGGTTAAGGCGGGGCGCGTTCACCTATGTCGGGTGGCAGGTAACACTGTGTGATCCCATATGACAAGTGACGCTCCGTAGCTCTGAGATGGGTTCGCTCATTAGGAGCTATATACGACCTTTAACCTTCTAAATGTTGCAGCAACAACTGGTAGCCTACGTGACACAGTAAAGTTGGTTCTATCTTGTACCTTAAACGGGAACTAGCGATCCGATCGCCGGTTGCTGGACGTATATAAATTATGGAGACTGGGTTAAATCACTGTTTCCCTTCTGCCGCCGGTGGCAGAGGAAGCAAACGTTAAGTCCCGAGCAAGAGCAGCTTTAATGCCAATGCGCTTGAGAAATAAACAGGTGTGGGTTCGACGACGTGCGAAATTGCACGAAGCTTCTGCAGCTGCGTATAGCGCATTTCATTTCACGCCCTACAGCTGCACGGGGCGCGCTGAAAACGCGGGAGTCGAAAAACTTGACACACATGGCTGGAAAATTGGTCGAAAAAACCTAAATTTTTCGGTTTGAAAAAAAATCTTTAAAGACTTTAAAGGTCCAAATTTTAGGTTTTTTGAGGTTTTTTATTTGTTGTAAAATTTATTACATATTATTTTTTTTAAATTCGCACTTTAATAGTGATTTTTGAGTTAAGCCCTGATGTCAATCGTTTACTCATAACGTCATAAGAGGGTGTATATCAAGTTTTCCTGGGTTGTAATCTTGTGTACGGTGTTTATTTGACACTAAGCCGAAAAATCTGTGAAATATTTTTTAAAACTTAAAATCTATTTTTTATAAAAAAAACCTAGCTTGTTAGCCGTGCTGGCACCATCTAGCAGAGATAAAATCGAATCGACTCAACTCAAATACCGCGGTATGCACCTCTATAGCACATTTACAATGTTTCTGATTCGCTAGAGCAGACAGCGTTAATAATGTTGTACATATCCGCAAAACAAAACTGTTTACTGTTATTTAAACTGAACTAGCAACCAAACGTCGGCAGTTCAAAACTCATCATCATCACCATCATATATTCGTTTAATGACAGTTGTTGACATACGCAACTTTTGACAACGCAAACATGAAATATGTCAAAAACACACAAACGTTTACGAAAAAAACGTCCATTGTGTGTGCGGAAGGTAAACACTACTAACAAAAAGTACTCTTAATGAAAACTAGTGTTTACAACAGACTAAAAGCGTCAAAAACAGACAACTTAAACATGTAAATAATATCACGTCGCGTGGTCGTTGGTTAGCAAATGTCTTCGTATAACATTCTAATAAAGAAACTTGCTCATGGGTAGAAATTTATCACACAAGGACAGGTAACAACGTATTAAATATTATTTCTGTTTTAACAGACAAACATCACGATTATTCTGGCATCGACTATTGTAGCTCTGATTTGCTTTAGCTTTCTATATAATACGTTGTGCCGATTTTTGCGTGTTAAAGTGCTTGTTTTTTATTCTTAGATGTTCATTACTTCAGCAGCTGTGTTTCGATATTAAGTTAGCTCAAATATTGTCATACAACAATGTATCATGTAGCCTACTACATTTTATGCGGAAACCTACACGAACCGTATATTGTCTGCAGTTTATACCTTTGCAATGCAAGCATTTGGCATAGCGACTGCTGGTAACACTACTTGCATGGTACACGTACTTAATTACAACAAGAACAACAATACAGTGAACAGATGTAACTATAAAAATTAATTTAAATATGTTAAGAAATGATCATCAGTGAACATTACAGTGTTTAGTAACAAAAAACGTTTGTTCCCTAACAAAAGCTGACCAGCATTCACTTGACTTTGCAGTCATACGCTGTTTAATGAAATAATTCTGCACGTCGAACATAGTAATAATTAATGCATGTTCAAGTTACTTTAACTTTACACTTTTAGTTGAGTTGTTACTCAAAAGGTACGAGAAATATTTACTAAAAAGTTTTGTCATAAACTGTTGCTATCGATGCGCATAACTATCAGTATTATGTTCTGTGTACGAACGGTTTAATGCATATAGCTGTATGAACCTTAATTAGTTAAGTTTTTGTTTATTTTGTATTCGTTGTATAATGCTATAGCTTTTATGGTGAATAAAGATGTAGGCCTATATATAAAACGTGCATTGCGGCGCCACGTTTTCCATGGCAGTCTCCCTCGTTTTCAGTCGCCCCCTCAGCTTCAGCAATAGGCTACGACCGTCGTGTGTCGAGTCTCGGCCATGCGGCTGGCTACAGCAAAGAATAATTTCCGGCGATTTGCTGTCGTCGCAGTGGCCTGACATGCCTCTCCCGGGGGGAAGAGGGACCGGATTAAGGTTGACGTCACGGCGATTCGACGCGACGTGGTAAATCGTATCACATTATGCGCGCGTATATAGGCTAGACCTACGTGTCCTATCTGCGATGCATCGGCGCAGTCGGGAAACGGTCAAATTTGGCCATCGACGCACAGAATCGAAACCGAATAATTCGACTGCGATGAAACTAGGCTATTGTCGTATTTTGCACGTATGCACGGTTTTAGATCGGTTACGGGAGTAATCTGCAAGAATGAGATGTCAAACGCAGGCTGGGAGAAACAGAGAATCAAAATTGGACTTTTATGCGGGCGTCCCTTGCGGATAAATCTCCAAGCCGCAATTTTAACTGTAAAAAACACAAAAGGTCAGCTGGCAGAAAAATTGCTGCTAGACAAAATTCAGCTGCAATATGTAGGCCTATGTTCTAAGCCGCCGTGAGACAGTCTGCTCTCAGCCTAGTGGTCTATCTTGACTATTAAGAAACGTTTTAATTTTTTGCCTCATAATTATAAAGATACCTAATTTTGGGATCAAAAATAGCCTCAAAGAAAATAAAATTATGGAATAGTGTGGCTTACCTCTTTTACCCAAGCCCCCGTCGGCGTCTTTGGCATCTCAAACTCAAATTTCCCGCCCAACGCAAATCCTGCATGGACTTGCCTTTGTACTGAATCTAAAAATTGTAGCCAGTGCATAAATTCGTTTGAATTAAAAACTGAACGTTTAGTTTCGGTTTTATCTGAGTTTCGTCGTCCACGTAGGCGCCGTCTGGGACCAGGTATTTATCGGAGCGGCAATGATACGACGCGTTACAATCACCACTCGTGCAGAAGACAGTGCGCAGAGGTGAGCTTCGCTGTCGTTAATTGAACAAAAAACTACACAGGGACCACGGAGATCAGGCTTCTAATATTCGACTACGCTTCTTGATGCCGGAAACCAAAACGGACGTTTTCAGAAAAGTCGTTAGCAAGCGAATCTCTGAACTCGAAGACCAGTCGTCTAATTTCCGGTTCCAACGCATATACGGTAGGGCCTACGACATGGTGGTTTCGGTGGCGTGGCTAGGATTTGTCGCGAAGGCGGAGCACGAAACTAATAGAAAATAACTTAAAGATAGCACACAAAAATACGGCGTCAGATGTCACAATCCGTGCGCCTTTTAAGTGATGTGAAAAAAGTAAACAGTTGCAGTACCCCATAGCGGACGACTCCAATGATCTAGGATACGGTTTGACTGCCAACGCACTATGACCGCTAGCTTTACTGCAGACCGCTATTCTTAGGCCTTACACTTAGGACGGACATTTAGTACTATTAGCTACTCGGATCCAAAGCAAATGCTCATTTACCATCGCACGTATATGGCAGAAGGCTCAGTCAAGCAGGTAGTTAGCTACACACCGAGAGTGTCGTTCATTTATGCCGCTCGCAGACGGTTACCCATTCCGGTACTAACCGAGCTTGGCGTAAAGCAATTACGTTCATCGAGACCAACGCTGTATACCAACTTACCACTAATACCCCGTTTACACGATCGAGCTAACGTCGAGCAGACATCCAGCAAGCATCGAGCAAACATCAAGCGAATATCAAGCAGGCCTGATGGAACTCCGCCCCCTGGCTCAAATGTAGGCCTAGACTTAGCCCACAGCTGATCACGTGTTATATAGGTCTTTCAATTACAACCCGCCCGTCCTCTTAATCAGCATGCTAATTAACATTGCTCGATCGTGTAAACTGTAAACGGGGTATAAAGCACATTTGAGCTGGCTTGATAACGAAGCGAGCCCTATGTGTGCTTTACGTGTGCTTCATATATGCTTCCTCTTGTAAACGGGGTATAAGTCAAACTGTCATTCACGCCTTGTTCATGTCGAGATGTGCAAGTATAAGCTTTACCATCGCCTGTTTCCGGAAGCTTATGAACCGCCATTGAAGTGACGTTGTCGAACACTGTACAATAGATCAAATACTGATGTTTTGCAGCGTTTCGTCACTTGGGTATCACCATGTGACAGAATTAGAGATGCACCGACTAACCGCTGTCGACACTACCGCGGTTCATAGTTGTTATAGATATGCAACATAACTCAAATAACTTTTAGCTTTCGTTTATTTTTTATTTTCTTTCGTTTTTCCATTTCCTTTTCGTTTCTTGTCTCCTTTTATTTTCTCTTTGGCTGCCATTTCATTCACCTAGAAAGCCATTACATGCATTACATGCATTTTTTGGTGCATTTATAGGTAAAATAACTACACATTTCATGATATAAAACATTTACGCACAAACCTTTTTCCGCAGCAATAGAAAAACAAAAGTACCTTTTATGTCAGTGGGCTATAATTTTCGTACTCAATTTTTTATGTTTAGTGAAGGGGTTTGAAGCTAAACCCCAAGCGTACGTCAGCTTAAACTATTTATTCCAGCACTATATGCTGCAGCGAAAATTTTGTGCAAACGGAAGCCGCATACTTTTTGTTACGCATAGCCATTCTATCTGAGCCAATAACAGCAAGCTTGTGTGGAACTCTTATAACGTAGCCACTGTATAACGCAGCGCATCTCTATAGGCGCTGACGTTGTTGCTGCTGCTGCTGCGAGGGAAGAGCGAAACGAGGAAGAGACAGCAAAGTGTTGTCTGTCGACTAGTAATGAGTGACGGAAAGATGGACAACAGCAAGCTGCGTGATTCACATACGCATTATCAGCCATAACAACATGTATGCTTATCAGCAGTATGCTGCTGTAACGACTGTTATATGTTGCGTCTGTCAATCAATCAATCATAAACATTCAGCGCCAGTAATGGATATACGAATCTGAGGCTCTGGCGTGATAAGTAGAGGCGAAAAGGTGAGATTTAAGACGAGATTTAGAAGTAGCAAGACTGTCAGGTGAACGTATGTGAAGGAAAAGAGAATTCCAGTTTTCAGGCGAGGACACATCGAAAGCTCGAGAGGCAAAAGAAGATCTAGGACAGCAAGAAGGTGTCTCGTCAACTTTGTCATGTTTCTTTCACACTTGATCATCTGCACTACTGTGTATTCATATCGTATTTCTACAACTATATCGTATTTCTGCCGACGCCCCTGCACGTCGTCGTCTGCGCTCTACCGACACGATGACGTTGCAAGTGCCGTCGACGCGACGCTCTACCATCGGGGACCGGGCGTTTCCGGTGGCGGCAGCTCGAGCTTGGAACAGTCTGTCGACTGCGACGAGAACCGCCAACTCGCTGCTGCAGTTTCGCCGAGAGACAAGAGCACGCCTCTTTCGCCAGTCGTTTTTGGACCGAACGAAAGCTGTTGCCGAGCCTTACCAACTGTTGGTTGAGTCCTTCCTGAGAGGCTGATAATACTGCAACGTTCTTAAAGCGTTTCGTTTAATTCATCTACGGCCTAAATGTTTTAGTGTCATTCTGCGATTTTCAGAATGACGACTGATGTCAGTTTGTTGGATAAAAGATAGGCTTGGGCTTCGGCCGGGATATGCTAGGTAAATCGGCGCAGTATAGCGAAGAGATCGCATCGAATTATAATTTATCGGCAATTTATCGGCAACAATACGACGGAAATAGCTCTCTGCAATGGTTCCTCGACTTTTTTTTCAGCGCAGCCTTTTTCTAGCGTAACGGAAACTTTGCGTGGGCAGCTAACGAAAACTAACGAGAAAGACGAAGACGGTTGTAGGCTACGTAGTAAGCAGCGATACTGATTGTCAGGTTACTAACTTACTCACGTGTTCATTTCCGTTCACCGAAAAAATACAATAGCGTAATATTGAGCACAGTGGAGCCGAACGGCTGATTAACAAACCGCAACTCATTAATACTGCTACAAGCAACACGGATGTCCTATACACACTATTGAGCTGCATGAATTTCCGCCAAAGTTAGCAGTGCCCCATGCATTAATACGAGGCTGAATATTAATATCGTAATTTCCTGCACTAGAGTACGACGTAATGTAAATCTGATCATAATCGTGTAGCCTTCTGTACGAAGTTTGTATTATTCTATAATATCTTCTAAATTTATCCTTCAAAATTTCTCATAATTTTTCACAACGAATGTAATAACGGATAGACAACTAGAAAACATAATGTCGGACGCGGAGGCATTATGAACCAATATTATTATTGTGTAATGTGAAAATGTAGTGATAATGCAGTAATGCAAATAGCGGCGTTTTGGGTTAAGAAGTAGGGGTGGGTGCCGCAGGTTGCAATTTTCATACAGATGCAACTTTTCGAGAAAGGAAATTATGGCGCTCAAAATTTTAATTTTAATCCTAAATTTCCCAGACCCAAATGTTGTATTTTTGAAAGAAAATGTTCGGACAAAAAATAACATTTTTCGACAAGCCAAAATTTATCCGGGGACGCTCGCCGCTTCGTCCCCTGCCACGTACGAGACCAATGAATGTAAATACATTGGAAGTCAACAGCCGAATGGACGTCCAACCCCAACATGTCTAGACGATGTTTCATTGCATTGACGGCGAGCCGCGGGCGACATTTTTTTCGTCGCCAGGTCAATCTGAAATGCAGATTTGTCGGCACCGATCGTTGACGTGGCTGTCAGCCACCAGAAGGCGATAATATACATCTGAGCAATCTGCATCATGCGCGCAAACTCATTAACACCTTCGTCACTCACTGTCAACACTTGATGACTCTCGTCCAGTCAATAATGACAATATTAGTACAAATTACACTTCGCGAGAAACGGCTCTCGCCTCCTTAACAGAACGCCGTAACAAATGTAACATGCGCAATATTTCTGACAATATTAACGTTAACAATCTTTAACGTGTAATTTTTAATTAGCAACATTGTACACAGTCATCGACGGCACGATGTGTATAATTTTAATGAACTTTATTGTTTATATTGCTATCAAAGTAACCTATCAATCGAAACTCACGTGTTTGCAGTGTTGGAAAGGTGACATTTTTGATGACTTCTTTATGCAAGCTAATACTCTAGTAGCTATGCGCAAGCTAACTGTCATGCAATGGCAAACATATAGCCGTCTAATACTATTATTATTACTATATTATTACAAAGCAGTAGAATTCACTGTAGTATAGCTAAATATATGACTGGAGTGTTTCTTCAAATATCTGGGTATTTTGTGACGTTCCATAGAACTAATGTTTTGCGACTGATTTACTAACCACTAAAGTCAACTTAGCCTTTCATCCCTTCGGGCTAGGTAAATCAAGTATATGGCTGAAAACAAATGAGTGATCCCACGTGACACAGAACGCTCCGTAGCTCTGAGATGGGTTTTCATAAGCATCATTACGCACTTTCAGTTAACTTAGGTATTACTCTCAGACGGTCATATACAGAAGCGCGGCGGCACCTGGATAAACTATTCGAATGACCTAGAATAACCTTGAGGATTATTGCAGGCATACCACCATAAAATGGCGCGCCGGATAGCTTGTTACGATCTGCCATGATCATAGCTCAAAATAACGTCATTCCTATCGCAGATCATTGCCCATACGAGACCCACCGCATCGTTCTATTATAACATCTCTGGGGAGCGGCGAGCTAATAAGCTCAGACGTAGGATCGCCGTCAGAGCTTATAGATCAAGGCAAAGGTCTTGCTATAGCTGAGCTGGCCGGCTGTTTGTTATACTCAGCGCTGGCGGGGAGAGAAAATATCTACGCCGAGAAAACCCGATGAGTGTCAATCTCTTCAGCCGCCATCCACTTCCTCTCTACCCACCGGCGGCCAGATTAGAGATGGGCATTTGTCGAGATTATAAATATCGAGATTAAATTGTTAATAAAACAAGAAGGTGCTTTGGGTAACGCCATACAAGTACAGGGTGGGCCAAAAAGCAAGCCTCCATCTTTTGTTTATATCAGCCAATTATTGATCGATTTTCAATTTTTATACTGAATATTTTGCGCAAAGATTGTGGCTGTTGAATATCTCGCCATACTTTAATTGCGTAAGTTTAACGTACAGCATTATGTAACATTCAACATGTAACGTGTGTATAATTTCAATAAACTTTATTGTTTACATTCTTATCAAAGTAGGCTATCACACGAAACGCACTTTTTTGCAGTGTTGGAAAGGGGGAATTTTTGATGACTTTTTGTGCAAACTAATATTCTATCTATGCGCAAGCTAAAGCTTACATTCATGTAATTGCAAACAGACGTTTGTAATATAGATCATACAAAGAAAAAGCGAGTATTCATAATTAAGTTATTGTGACTGGTTTAGAGAATAGTTTTTTTCTGGTCATCGGTAGTCTGTAAGGCTTTATAAAAACATGCATGGTGTATGTTATTACGTAAAAGTAGAATTCACTGTAACTACACTACCTTGTCAAATATTTTTTAATTACTTCAATCAATATGAGTACGTATGCAAATAGTTAAAGCTTACTTTTTGGTCTAACCTCCATAACTTTGCTGGGCGTTTTTTCGCATATATTGTCATAAACGAAACGTAGGCTATATAATCTAAAAACAAATAGGGCTAGTGCAGCAGATGCGTCGCTAACGCTGGAATATTCATAAAAGCTATGAGTAAACGAAAATGTCTTCAGTCATTGACATTGTGGCGACGTCACCACCAGCTGATGGCAAACTGTTCCACACACGACAGACGGAATAGCGAAGTCGACAATGTGGAACAACTAGTATATAGGTGGCACGTAAAACTCTTAATTAATCTGTCTATAGCGCATTAAAGATACTGCGGATGCGCTATAAAACATATATTTGACTTTATTAGATTTGTTTATTATTCAGCCAAAAATGCAAGACGACATTGTTCATAAATTTAATCTGATGCAGTTATGATAAACAACTGCTCACGCATGCTTTAACAGTTAACTGGTAAGACCTAAAATAACTTGTGCTTCCGGTTGTAGCCGGCAAAAAAACTAAAAACGGGGAGCGGCGGAAATTATTTTTTTATTTATTTTTATATTATGACGTGTCATGCAACATTACCCAGCAACTCATAAAAAACTAACTGACGCACAGAATAGTACTCACGACGGACTTCAGAAAAGTTACCACGCAACATTTCGGACTAAATGCAAACATTATTTTCTAGTAAGACTTCGAAAGCACCTAAGAAAATAAACTGCACCGATATTTTTAAAGTTCAATAAAAATTTTAAGAATGCA
>Ga0209671_1004708_pt1 | contig 13609 bp, 5 predicted proteins | sample WorMetHERISLAND2_2_FD_187401 | JGI IMG/M metagenome (GOLD analysis project Ga0209671, IMG submission 187401) | Marine gutless worms symbiont microbial communities from Max Planck institute for Marine Microbiology, Germany - Olavius geniculatus... | ecosystem: Host-associated > Annelida >... | reverse complement strand
GTGATGTTATGCATGTATTTAACTTTTTATTAGTCATTTTTGATATCAACTTTTTACTGAAGCTGAATGGACACATCATATACAGGCTGTAGCAAAAAAGCCCCTTAAATTTTTTCGCTGTTTTTTCTGCAATTGTTTGCAATTTTAATGTAAAAATTTACGGTTTTATTTAATGAAACCTTTTACAGCGAAAAACTTTTGGGGCTACTTTTTTGCTGCACCTTGTATATCACATAGATCTGAACAGTTTTTTGTCAGGTTCTTTAAATTCACAAGTTCATCGAAAATGAGTGATATTCAAAATTTTTTCTGGTACATTTTTCGATAGAGTGAATAGACCTGTATTTTCAGTACAGCAATTATGTAAGCTTTCACTGCACCTTAAGTGCTTTGCTAAACTGTTTTGTAAATCTGTATTCTGTAGTTTTACTGAGATGGTGATAAATTCCCAGTATGTAGTATAACAATGCATCTGTGGTGTGCTGATATTTTTTTTCATAACCTTATTGCAAATTAGGCATGTGACAAAGTGGAAAAATATTCACGTTTGTCGAATGCAAACTGTTCGTCGAATAACAAATGCGAATGCAAATACTTATTCAGTTTTAAGATAATTTTATCAGTGTTTGAATGAAGCGAAACATTTAAAGTAGTTCTTTAGTGTTTTAGTCAGAAAAAAGTCAGTGTTTAATGTATAGTTCGATGAATCAAATTTGATTAAGAAAATGAAATATCCCGAGTGTTCAGTGTTTTCTTCAGTCAGTATCCTCTGTCTAAAGTTCGATAAAGTTTAATCAAGTTGAATAAAGTGAAATATGTTGGCATTCGCCAGAAACGTTCCCAACTGTTTGTTGAATATCGAATAGCTAAAAAGTGGTCAATATTCGCATGTCATCGAGTGTGAATATGAAGTTCGTTACATGCCTAAATGCAAATCTGTTGCTGAGTGTGACTGTGACGAAAATTATGAAATCTGTAGTACATCTGTCAAAAGTTACGACATCAAGCTTTGCTTTCTTTGTATACATAGTATAATTATTTTTTTTATGGCCGAGAATGAAGAACAAAAAGAATGAAATCTAAAAACTGATGCAAGCAAGGCAGGCAAAAGTGGAACTGTCCAATTTATGGTGATAATTGTAGTTTTTCGGGCTCCATCCACGTCCGCTGAAGAATTTGCCTGATGGAACGTTTGACATTGCTGAGTTGGAAAGCAGCATTCGGCCGCTGGACGATCCACATCAGCCTTTGACTGGACTCATCGTGGTGGAGAATACACATAACTATTGCGGTGGCAAGATCGTGCCTCTTGACTTCTTGTCAAAGGTATGTTTTATCAGCTAATCTGACTGCTAATCTACTAACTCTCAACTTCTCTATGACTGAATTTTTGCTCGGTGGACTTAAGCCGTTAGCGATTGAATTAATTTTTTGATTTACTGTCAAAACGTGGGGATGAATGAGTTAAATTTGACAAATGAACGAAACACTATTATTTTGTAGGCTGACATCTGGTGTACATATACGGCAAGTGGCGCTATATATAGCTAGGCTCGCAGCACGAGGGATGTCTCGTGTGTGCGACTGCACGCTTTTTCGTGGCCATAGGACCAAAGCCTCAGAAAGGTGCCGGGCTTGGTCAGGCCCAGACTGTAATGGTCTAACCAAAGCCCTGACGAAGCGCCGGCGTGTATGGAGGAGACAGTGGCCATGAAAGAGCAGTTTTGCTTTGTTTTGGTTGTTTTGATTCTTTGTATAATACTTGCCATGTCGTTAAGCATTAACCTGCACACAAAGCAGGTTTGTGTACCCCTTGTAAACAAGTGCTTGTTCAAGTGGTTTAACAACAATTTGCTATAATATTTCTCTTTTTTAGCACTACTCACTTAATACACTATGAAAGTTCACATTTAAGGTCTGGTTTTTTTCTGGACTAACTTTGGAACTAAACGATAGTTAAACAAAAATGGATTTTGCACACGTGTGTAATGGGTACTGTGCATGCCATAGACCTCTTAAAATTAGGACTGACGGCGGCCGTTCTTGGGTTTCCGAACTTAGGTCCATCGGTATTTTTTTTGTTTTTTACTGGTCCGTTTGCTACAAAATTTTGTACACATAGTGCCACAGACAGCATGAACAAATGCTGCAAATTTGGTTACTGTCTGATCTCTACCTGCTCGTGTGTGCATATATTGTGGCTAAATCGTATGTACTGACGTAGAGTGTATGGTTTAGCCACAATATATGCTCACACAAAAAAGTAAAAATCATATGTTCTTGTTGTCTGTGACACTATGTGTACAAAATTTTGTACCAAACGGACCACGTTTGACAAAGTTATGGTAAAAAACTTTTAAAAACGACATGTGGCGATCTTCAGCTGCGGCGAACACTTCAAGAGTGAATTGCGACGAAATGGCTGGAGATAGACTAAGGCAATTGGCGAACAGAAGTTGCTACAGGCTTTTGCATTTCTCGTGAGCATTAGCTTAAATTTCTTGTTGTGTTTGTTTTTTTATGAAGTAGCGAAGCTGACTGTACATTAGTCTTTTGGCATTACGTTGTGCACTTTATATTGCATTATATGATATTGTAAGCGACTTAGCAGACTAGTTTGTTGTTACAGTTGTAGTATTGCATCAGTAGGTGAGAGCAGTGTGGCTCGGTAGTCTAACGGTAACGTGTCGGACTTGTAATCTTGAGGTCACTCAGGGGCGCAGGTTCGACTCCGCACCAGGACACTGCCGGTTAACGACCTTAGAGAAGTTTTTCACACACATGTGCCTCTGTCACCAAGCAGTATAATTTGGTACCAGCTTCACCGCTGAGACGTAAACAGGCACACCGCACGATACACTGGCCCCGTATCCATGGTCTCGCAGTGTAAAAAACTGGTGTCTGGCTGAGGGCCTTAGGAAACGGAGATCAGCGTCGCCCTATGGGCCGTAAGGCTCGTGAAGGACTTGACGTTTACGTTTACGTTTTTTAGGTGAGAGCAGTAGCACAGCGTCATCATGTTCCTGTGCACATGGACGGCTCAAGGCTACTGAATGCAGCCGTTGGCCTTAATCTGCCCGTGAAGCATCTTGCAGAAGATGTCGAGTCCGTTAGCTTTTGCCTCTCAAAGGTTGCTTTCATGATTTTTTTCTGGCGACTGTTAGGAAACTAGCTGGTCATTGCCCAAGTTTGAGCTGTGAGAAGCTTAGTCAAGCCTGCATAGTTAATTGTTGATGTTATTAAGATGTTAGGCTCTTGATCCTCTCAAAGTTGTTTTTTAGACTTCAGAGCGCTTGATTTCTTGTATACTAATAGTTCTGTAAGTGTTCTGTTTCTCATTTGCCTTTTTCGAAGAACTTGCAAGATTGCATGAACAGGTGGAAAGTTTATTTTATAAGACTGGAAAAGTTGTAGAAAGCATAATAGGGCAAGGCAAGGCAAGGGCCACAATTGAAGTCTTTGGAGATGTGTCCTTGGAGACAAACATTTTTTGTTTGTTAACCTAATACTTAGGTTTAAATTACTGCTTAGACCTACAATTGTATCACTTTTTCAGACCCTTTCCATGGTAGTATAGATTGTGTTTCTTAAGCACATTCAGTTAATTTGCAGGCAGCATCACTTTAAGCTATTCCACTTATTGTGACATATTTTTCTGTTGCATGGTCCATGTTTCGTCTTTCTCGCATTTTCCCACCCTGACGGATCACGATGCCATTTGGCAGGTATGCTTAAGTAAGTAAGTAAGTAATGTGGTGTTTAGCGACACATTGTTTCACATGGTGGTTCTTGTGCTAGTCGAAGAGGAGGTTTTGGCATCAAACCTCCAGCTAAAACATGCAATTGCTTCTGACTTACAGAAAGAAATGGTTTATGATTCACCAGGTGGCAGCATCTATCAGTGATGCCACATTGTGCCAAGTTACGTTGGCCCTTGTTTTGTTTTGTACCACTTTTAGTCACTTTTATATTGGTTTTCGTCATTCTCACGCCACACAGTGCCACGTACCACTTTCCGTCTGTTCTCAGGGTAGTCTGTGATATTGTTGCAGTATACAGATAATGTGTCTGTTAGTGTCACAGTGAATGCATGTTATCTGTTGTGTTTAGTCCGTAGGTGCGCCGATTGGAAGCGTACTTCTTGGAAGCAAGGATCTTATTGCTAAGTACTTTAAAAATGTCGTTATTCTGTTTCTGGCATCCAAAGTCCATTTTTGATTAATGTAAAACGTAAAGTCCTTCCCGAGTCTCAAGACCCATAGGCTGGCACTGATCTCCGTTTCTTAAGGCCCTCAGCCAGACACCAGTTTTTTTTACATTGCGAGACCATGGATACAGAGCCAGTGTATCGCTCGGTGTGCCTATAGGCCGGCACTGATCTCTCTTTCCTTAGCCATCAGCCAGACACCAGTTTACACTCCGAGACCATGGATACAAGGCTAGTGCATTGTGCAGTGTGCCTTTTTACATTTTACCTTTGGCTGGTACTCATTGTGCCTACCCATGGAAGGATGGCCAGGCTGAGCTATCCTTTGTGGCTCGTTTCATACTGCACCAAATAAGTTTAAAGATATTTTAACCATCGCTGAGTTTTTTTAGAGTCACTCCATGTGAGGCCAGTGCAAAAAGTAAACCGTTGGCAGTGGCCTCTACCCCCCAAATGTGGAATCAAAATTGGGTGCAACTTTCCCCCAGTTTTGGCCTGAGGTGTAGTTTGCTCGGTGAAAAAAGGCAAAAAAGGAAAAAAGTTTTGATCTACAACCTTATTAAAACTTTCCTTCCCCTATTTTTCATTGGGTGCAAGCTGCGCCCACCAGGTATAGGGATAGAAGCCACAAACCATTGGGAATTGTCGTGGGAAGACTTTTATATTGTTTCACATTAAGTGTTTTTTCTGTTGCTTACTAACAGCATCAAAGTACTGGACAATATTGTATGCTACAGTTTTCAGCATTTCATTGGACTTAATTCTGTTGTGTTATTTTGTGACATACGGAAAACACTGATACATTATAAAACTGTGGATTTCTGTCGTTTCTACAGTAGAATATTTTATGATAAAAAGTATATCGTTTTTCAGACAAATACGTATAAATGAATGAATTAGATTCTGTTGTGAAACTTTAATGATGAACAGGATATCAAAGTGCATGATTCTGCTTTTTCTGAGTACCAGAAAATTTTTACACTGTAGGTTTGGTGTAGAGGAGTTTGATATTGAGATACAGATGTTGTGGAATATATTATAGCGTAATTTACAGTATTTGGTGATTACTGCATCCGTCCGTATTGCAGTGGCCAGTGGTCTGTGTATGTGGGTGGCTAGGGCATTGCGTGTGAGGAAAGGTCTCGGTGGCGGATGGCGCAAGTCTGGGCCATTAGCTGCTGCTGCCCTCGCCGGTATGGAAGATGCCGCCGAACGATTCCAGAAAGACCATCAAAACGCTAAAACTTTTGCTAAAGGTTAGCAATATACAAATAGTGACTTGTGTCGAGGTCATCATTGAAAATTTCATCCTGGAAGTTTGTAAAATGTTGCCTCGCGATTGAAGATCGAGGGCAACATTTTTCGAACTGAGGGGAAAAGTTCAACAATGATCGACACGCCAGTCACTGTTTGTTTTGTTGTCTTAAAACCAAACAATTCTACAAGTCAACAAGTAAACAATTATGAAAAAATGCGAGACTTCAATGTTGCCTGGTTGATAGTGTGCATGCACTGTTGATCGATCAGTCAACAGTGCGTATTTGTTAACATCACGTGATGCGATTTGGACCAATTGTGTGCAGGTATTTTTCGTTAAGGTATAACAATATGGTGTGATACGGAAACGTTTAACATGCAGCCATAGACTGTATGAGTAGTCAACTTAGTCCGCTGCAAAGAAAGCTAACTATTGAAAACTAGTAAACGATCGGCAGGGCTAATAAGCATCCCTCTAGTGATAAATTTCGACATCATCTGAATTGATACTGTAGCAAGGTTGCAAAAATTGAAGACTTCTTGTTATAATTTTAAGTGTATTTTTATGCTATTTATTTTTCATTGTGAATTTTTAGGGTAACTTGCCAATCTCTGTTTACATGGTCGTTCAATGTGCATGATTGATGCAACGTCATAGCGTTTCATTGTATGCTGAAAGTTCCAACTTCAGACATTTCATGATTTATTAGGAAATTAATGTAGAAACAGTGCAGTGAATGTTGCTGATTTTCCTGCCCAGCAATAAAAGAAAATGGTGAAGGAATATTGGAGGTCGATGCAGAGGGAGTTGAGACCAATATTGTCATGATGAAACTGGTGAAGGCTGACCTAACGCCGACACAGTTCTGTTCTCGGCTTGATCAGGTTAAATTATGTTAATTTGCTTGATCTACCTACAGGCTGGTTATTAACTACAGAAATAGTATTATAAGGACAACAAACAGTACTGTCATTTTACTGCTTTTTACTTTTTTTCTTGTTTTTTTTTCTAAATTTTTCTACATATGGGTGATATGAAATATTCATGGCAGTGATTGGTTGCTATTTATTAAATCAGTTTGGAATTGGTCACTCAGAGTGCTTAATTTAAGAATCATGCAGCAACATAGTGTCACTGCATTGTATAATATTTGTAGTTTTGCGTTAGTTAATGTAACTGAATACTGTTGGCAGTTATACACCATGTTCGAAAAAAAAACATCCTGGACATTTTCGATTGTAACTTGTAGAACCATAATCAGATTTTAATGATTTTTGACACCAATATTTCTGACACAACTGGCGATCAAATGACTGTCCAATTTTCCACTGCACCCATTGTCTGCTTCTGCACTACCTGGGGAAACAAAAGCAACATAATATAGCATTTTTATCTTATTTTGTCTGTTCAGGTTTTCCCAGGTAGTGCAGAAGCAGACAAATGGTGAGGTGGGAACTAGAATGGTTATTTGATGACAAGTAGTGGTAAAAATGTTTGCACCAAAAAATAATAAAATCTGTCAATCTTTCTTTAAGTCACAGTCGATAATGTTGCGGATGCTTTTTGACGTATTTCTGTTCATTTTAACTCATATTTCATTGGTTCTGTTTTCCCCAGGTAGTGCAGAAGCAGACATTGGGTGAGGTGGAATACTGAGTGGACATTTGGTGGCCAGTTGTGCTGGAAAGATTCGTGCCAAACATTATTAAAATTGGATAACTCTTCTTTAAGTGTCAATCGATAATATTCGGGATGTTTTTTCTGGACACGGTGTAATAGTTGTACTGTAGTTGCAGCTGATACTACTTTCAGTGCTAGTAAATGTGCAGGCGGGCTGCTATTTTGTGGTTCGTACATTAAATTGCTGAATGGTTTGCTAGGAAAATTAGGATACCAGTATTGTCGAAGTACGATGCAAGTACGCTATTGCTGATGCGTGCAACAGTAAATAGTCCATAATAGTCGATACTGTGATGTGTAATTTTTTTCCAGTGCTTGACTTTTAATACTAGCGATTTGCAGCATTACCCGTTTTAGGACCAGGGTAGCCGGTTGCAGTGAACTGGGTATCTGGATCCGGTTTAACTTTAAGGCAAGTGAAGGAAAAACGACGTTAAAGTTACATGTGACATTTAATTACCCAATATTTTGCCAAAAAGTTAGGTTTTTCATAATAAACGTTTAAAATCTGTCTGTCGTACCAAATATTTATAGTTCATCAATGAAAATGGCAGAAATTGAATTTCTCTTACAGGTTGCAAGTAGCGAGATTTTCATCAGTTTAATCAGCAATCAGTGCAAAAAACGGGTACCAATTACCTGGATTTGGAACCAGGTTATGAATTTTGGAGCCACATCCTGGTACCCAGTTCTTGCTACAAATCACTATTTAATACACAACTCAGTACAGAAATGCATGTCAGTTAAAATTGGTAAATTGTTTGTTTTTTTGGTGAACTTGGCATGAAATCATTCTTTGTCAACTTTGAATTATATTTTGGCATTATGCACGAATCGTGCTCATATTATCATATATGCATGAACTGAATTGCCGACTAATGCCATGATATTGCTGATATAATGGCATATAGAATCATTGGAATGCTGCTTTATCTGTATTTATTTTTGGATTTCTACGCCTTCTACATTGTGAATTATTACTGTGCATGACACGTAAATTGCAGACTACTGAGACTGAATTGGACAGACCCAAGGCTGAGATAATTATATCCTACTTACGGGTGGAATTCTGAAAAAAAAACAGTGTAAATGAATTTGGACTACATTTCAACATAACTTGTTTCTGCCTATGCACAATTTTTTTACTCTTCGCGCACTACGTTCCTCACGTAGCGAAGAGGAGTATATGAGATCAGTGTAATGTTGAGGACCGACCGACGACCGACCTAGTCGTTGGTCGTCTCCACGCCACGTTGTCGTTGTTGTTGTTGTTGTTGTAGCCCACAGCTCCTTTCCTTCGTTAGTTGTCGTCGAGGTTGAGAAAATCAGCCGCCGCGTCTGGATCGTCCCATAGATTCTGAGTTGTCAGCTGTGTCAGGCAGGCAGGACACTGGAGCAAATGTTCAACGGAGTGTGGTCTGGGCGAACATCTGTCACGCCTGCAGTGATGCGGGTTTTGTAAAAGTTGAGGAGCCGGCAGTGACCCTGAACGTAACTGAGCAAGAGTGGTGCGGACGGATCTAGAAAGGTAGCATTCGAATGATGATAATTCAGGCGGAGTAGCCTAGTTCCAAGGACTCTGTTTGGTACAACTGCTTGGCTGTGAAGAGTGCGTAAAACAGAACGGTATTGATCGCCTTCAAAGATGCCGTCATCATGGAGTGGTACAACGTCCCTGTCAAATTTACTAAGCGTGCCCCTCATATTTCTAGCTGGAGTTGGCTGAGATGTTAAATGGTGGCTGGGATGGTGTGACTGATAACAGGATAACGTGGTCACGCCACGTCACCTTAGTCGCCAAGCCCTGGTGGCGTGGGGTAGTGATAACGCGTTTGATCCAATCAACGAAGTTACTGTACGCCGGGCCCAGTTAGTACTGCGATGGGTGACTGCCTGTGGGCTTGTAAACCATCTCGGTATGTAACCAGCCGCCTAGGTCAACTCAGCCTTCCATCCCTCCGGGGTAGGTGAATCAAGTACCGGCCTATGTGGCTGGGGTTAAGGCGGGGCGCGTTCACCTGTGTCGGGTGGCAGGTAACACTGTGTGATCCCATACGGCAGGTGACGCTCCGTAGCTCTGAGATGGGCGTCCCGTTAAGGGCTATATCACCACCTTTAACCTTTAATCTTTTTTGACCTCTGATCCTGGAAGAGCCTTCCTGGAAGAAATTCGTACGGTCATATCTCCATAACGGTGCTAGATAGACGTATGGTCACTATGGACCACCCATAGGAAGTCGATCACCGCGATGACGTCACGTGACCCCGAAGGGTGAAGGTCGTGACTCCATTATCTTAGAGGCGCCATATTTTGATAACGGTGCTAGATAGACGGGGAGACAATTTCCAATAACGACCTCGACGCCAGTCGCTATAGTATAATATTAAATGGGTCTCAAATTGACGCCGGGTCTCTAATACAAGTTGAAAAGAACGAAAAAGCACTTAGAAGAATACAGGAGAAAATAATGCGCGTGAGGAGTAGCCTACATTAGATTTGTCGCAATCTTATAATATTTCTTGTCTGTTTTTGCTGTGTCTGTTCATTTGTTGTTTAGGCCTAATGTTGTTTTTTAGATAACCTGCTCTATATCGTGAAGTTACGCATTTGTACTATATAGGCACGTGAAGTGGGATAGATGAATTCATGTACAACCGTATCAAATAGCCGGATTCATGAGAAGTTAATGCAGCATAGCATACTGGACTGGAAGAGGCGTCTGTCGGAGGAGGAGGATTTTGCATACAGTCTTGAGTAGGTCATCCAGCTGATGAAGACAATGTGCCAACGAACGTGTCTGTCGCCACAGTGCATGGCGTTTCCACTCCAGGTATGGGCTGACCGGGCGGCCTATCCCCATTAAACGAAGGGCTGGTCGTCGATACGGTGTGCACGTTGCAGACAGTTTTTGGCCGACCGCTAAGGTCGAGCTTTTGTTACACTGTTGTGTCTGTCGTCTGTTGTCTGTAACGCATGTACTGTGGCTAAACGGTACGTTGTGCCGGAAAACTCTCTGATCAAGCGAATAGGGTTGCCCGATTGCTTCCCCTGTGATACCAAATTGGAACCTCTACAATCCCCTATTTTTCCTAAACGGGGGTAATGACTGCACCCCAAATACTTGCATTGCGAATTGACCAAACCGCTTCCGTTGGTGGCATTGTTACTGTTGACATCATATAGTAGCTTATTATCAAGGCCTTATCCGACGCCATGGTACCATTGCCGTCCCACTATGGACACTTGTTCTCCCAAAATAGGGGGTCCCGAGTCTCCCGACCCCCAAAAATCGCATGGCGCATTATGGCCAAACTGTATCAGCGCAATGGTTTTTATGCACGAAAGCAGCTACTGCTTTCAGCGCGTCTTAGCCATCGCAATTCTGTCTGTCCGTCCGTCTGTCCGCCCATTTGTCTGTCTGTCACACGGGTGGATCAGTCAAAAACGGTGCAAGCTAGGATCACCAAATCTTTACCGTCGGCTGCCTGGAAGACTCTAGTTTCAGAAACCGTAAAGCTTTTCCATAAATTCGAAGGGGGTCACCCCGAACGAGGGCGCTAAATGAGAGGGGGTTGGAAAAATTTGCGATTTTTAGCCAATAAGTAAAAACGTCAAGTCCTTCTCGAGCCTTAAGGCCCATAGGGCGGCGCTGATCTCCGTTTCCTAAGGCCCTCAGCCAGACACCAGTTTTTACACTGCGAAACCACGGATACGGGGCCAGTGTATCGCGCGGTGTGCCTGTTTACGTCTCAGCGGTGAAGCCGGTACCAAATTATACTGCTTGGTGACAGAGGCACATGTGTGTGAAGAACTTCTCTAAGGTCGTTACCCGACAGTGTCCTGGTGCGGAGTCGAACCTGCGCCCCTGAGTGACCTCAAGATTACAAGTCCGGCACGTTACCGTTAGACTACCGAGCCAATAAGTAGCTGTATTTCAACAACGGTGCGAGATAGGGCCTAAGTTACTATTAATCACTAATAGGAAGTCGTACACTGGCTCTCAATTGCTACCGAATTTAATGACCTTGGATGACCTTGAACGCTAAAATAGGGGGTTTTATGGATTTTTGGCTATTTCGGGCTGCAAGACACATTTCAAGAGCGAATTGCGCCGAAATCAATGAGATAGATGTGGATAAGCTGCCTGTGAAATTCTCAGCATTGAACGTAGATTTTGACTTTCCAAGTCTCGGTTTTCTAGGTTCAAGGAAACCTGCGCATGAGGGCATCAAAGAGCGATACTCCCGTGAAAGTCGTTATTTTACCGTTGTTGACCAGTCTTTCGTGAAAATGGTTGCAGATAAGCATGGACATGCTGCTTATCACAGCAACCACTAGTGATGAGCTTTTTAGTCGTATCAACATCGATGACTTTGAAAGACCCTAAACTTCCGAAATAAGGGGTTTTGTTGATTTTTGCAATCTTCGGCTGCAGCGCACACTTCAAGAATGAACTGCGACGAAATGGCTGGAGATAGACTGACAGGAATTGCTGTGGGTTTTCGCGCGTCTCGTGAGCATTAGCTGAAATTTTTTGTTGTTAATAGGCTACTGACATTTGCAAATGCCTTATCTAATGCCTCTATTGTCGACTTTTTTCCTGCCTCCAAACAGGGCTATTGAAATAACCACTTATTCACATTTGCTAGCTTTCGGACACCGGCGTGCAGTCGGCTTGCCCTAGCGACGGCTGGGCTTCTTTAGTCAAATCCTCAACTTTTGGCTTGACTTTTGTACGAAAACGGACAAAAAGCTTTTAGCAAAGTTGTTGCTTGACCCCACGAGGGTTTTTGCCCTGCTTCCCACTACTGCTACTTTCGTTATCTGATTATTTTCCTTGTTGTCATTTCTAATTATATTTTATTGCATTCTCGTCCTGTGAAAAACTGCATTCTTGTACTTGTGCTTGTTGTTACGCGGCCGTCCTGATAGGCCGCATTATGAATCTTGTTTGTCCGTCCGTCTTTCCCATGTTTCTAAAGTTCAAAGGTCATGTGTAGAATTTCGGTTGTGCATGTTCTTGCCGGATGGCCACATGTTGTCACTCGGCTGACGTATTTTTTCAGTTATTATACTTTCTATTTTTATTCTGCTTTTATATTGTGAAAAAATGGTTTTTTTCGTGCTTGTGAATTATTTATTATATCTTACTAACGAGCTGCGACTGGCTGCTAACATATACGCAGTGTTCGAGGATGCGCGTACGCTTAAAATGGGCTTAATGTACATGTGATTAAAAAATAGAATACGCGTGCTTCGTATCTTCGATCGTTGCCTATAGGCCTATCTATAGCCTAGTCAGATTGCTTCTGCATGGCTGCTTACTGTGCTGTTTTGACAATATACTATTCGTCGCCGTTGATTGGTGGCAAGCGGTTAAAGCTCTTCTTAGGAAACCCATCTCAGAGCTACGTACGGAGCGTCACCCGCCGTATGGGATCACACATTGTTACCTGCCACCCGACACAGGTGAATGCGCCCCACCTTAACCCCAGCCAGACAGGTCATGCAGTACTCGATTTATTTACCCCGGAGGGATGGACGGCTGAGTTGACTTTGATGTTGGTCATATACCGGGATGGTTTACCTGTCCGCTGTAGTAACCACTTGATAACGACCCGATCGGGAGTTGAACTAACGACCTCGCAATCCCAAGTCACACATCCTAGCCTTGGAGGCCTTTAAGGTGCGTAGAGAGCGACTGAACTGAACTGAACTGATCCGGCATGGTTTTAGAACTCATCAATGGGCAAGCAGTAATGCATTACAGTAGGCACCGACTAACGGCGCCGGTGTCTACGGGCATGCACGCGTCAACCAATGACCAATGATCTCGTTCTTCTAGTCCGTTGGTGAGTTCGTCAAAAACTAAACTAAACCGTGTCAGTTCAGTTCAGTTACGTCGTTGCGTACGCGCCTTGCGTAGCCAAGCCGCCGCGTCAGACGGCGTGCATTCATACGAATGATGATTGTTCAAAGCTGTTGTCTGATCTCAGATGTTTACATCAGACGCGTCGTCATTCACTGATGTAGCGCTGAAACTGATGCCGTTTGAGGCGACCGGAAACGTTCGTGCCGTCATGCATAGCAGTCTCACTAGCGTCGACATTCAACGAGCCATCGGCAAGATTCAATCGGTTCTGCACCAGCTACGCACCCGCGATTAATAATAATAACATACTATATGTTACAACAGTTATTTTATACGTTGCAATCTGTATATCGTAAATTTTAATCTTTGCCAAGCGAAGACAAGGAAGTTTGTGTTTGTTGTGTGAACGATTCAATGCTAGAAGTGGGATGGCATGGGCCCGACCTTTGTGGCATACCATTGGCCTAGCCTACCGCCACTTTTTTTCTGAGATAGCACGGTGTAGGCTATGATATGGAGACAGTTACGCAATAGTATACTAATACTGTAAAGTCTGTAACGCAGAATGTTATTATCTGTCCCATGCTATGC
>Ga0209671_1004706_pt1 | contig 13612 bp, 6 predicted proteins | sample WorMetHERISLAND2_2_FD_187401 | JGI IMG/M metagenome (GOLD analysis project Ga0209671, IMG submission 187401) | Marine gutless worms symbiont microbial communities from Max Planck institute for Marine Microbiology, Germany - Olavius geniculatus... | ecosystem: Host-associated > Annelida >... | reverse complement strand
CTGCTGAGCAAATGTGCCTTCAGCAATAGTACGTCATTCAAGGTCACCAACGTTGATGCCAATCGAAAGCACGCATATGACTAACACTGTTAGTGACTAATAGCAACTGTGACGATATATCATAGCATTTCATTTAGCACAAAACAGCATGAGAATGAAAATAGTCGCTGGCCTTCAACACATTTGAAAAGATGTAGAGTCTCAGGGGCTGCCTGTTTAGTAGCAACTGCTAAATTTCGGTCTTGTGACACAGTTAGTTACAATCACATAACGGGCAGGTTATACTGATTTAAGTTCTCTTTTTATTTCCTATTTCTTGCCATCAGCTTTAACAATTTTAGTTAGCTTCCACCTGGAAGCTTGCAAACTGCTGTTGACTTTGTTTCTTGGTCGATTGACCAACATTCCGACAAGAAACGCACAAGACCGATCTACAAATGGGGAAACTTTAAAAAAATAAGCATGGTCAATCCTGTTACAACTAACATGTTTAGTCTTGGATGAATAATGGCATAAATTACAAAAGTATAAAAAACCAGAAGATATGATCAGCTATCCAATTACACACTCACATCAAGTATTGATACCTACAATTCAGATGCATGTGGCTGTATTATAGATATCTAGGTACAAAGCAGTTCGAGCAATAAAAAGATGTTTCAATATCACAAAGTGATGGATTATTTCTGCAGAAATATAGACAAATAGCAATAACAACAATGATACACTATGTCTGGAAAAAAGTAAACCGCTAGACAGTGTTCAATAAAAATTTCAAATCTGAACAGATCTCGATAAAATTTTGTAGGCGTAATCCCCAGCAATTTACTGGGACTAAGAGTACAATGTCTAGAGGTTTACTTTTTCTAAACAGAGTGTATTAATAGTAATCAAACTGCAAGCGAGTGAGTGAGTGAGTAGGGTTTAACGTCCCACCCGGCTCAGAATAGGTCATTTCAGGGATGGCCTTTTCAGGCAGAATGCACACATAAACACACAATAATGGAACAGAAAATTTAACTTTTACAAAAAACATAATATGAAGCACACAAAACACATAATTCAATCCTTATCAAACTGCACAAATAATAATTCTGCATTAGTGTCATGTTGTGAAGTCAAGTACGAACACACTGAACAAACATGGCTCAAATGCTCACATAGCAAGTGTACGTTAAAACACAGTCTGGAGTGGGATAAGACAACTGCATGTTAAACAAACTTAAACACTGCATACAAAGGCGTTTAACCGACAATCATCCCGCGTTGGTTGACAGTTGGTTGTGTGGCCTACGCTGTCGTTTGTTTCGTCCCGTATGAGCGCAGCAGTGGACTATTGACACGTTATCCCACAGTGTGGCTCGGTAGTCTAAGGGTAACGTGTCGGACTTGTAATCCTGAGGTAACTCAGAGGCGCATTTTCGACTCCGCACCAGAACACTGCCAGGAGACGACCTTAGGCAAGTTGTTCACACACGTGCCTCTGTCACCAAGCAGTATAATTTGGTACCGGCTTCACTGCTGGGACGTAAACAGGCACACTGCGTGATACACTGGCCCCGTATCTGTGGTCTCGCAGTGTAAAAACTGGTGTCTGGCTGAGGGCCTTAGGAAACGGAGATCAGCGCCGCCCTATGGGCTGTAAGGCTCAGGAAGGACTTTACGTTACGTTTACGTTATCCCGCTGTAGACAGTATAGTAGACACAGGCAGTATGAGTGCTTGCCAGCGTGAAATAATAACAACAGTTTTATTCCATTCATGACTGCACTTGTACTGCCCATCTAGCACTATGTCTGCAGTAGTATAACAAAACGATAACTCTCCAGTTCTGATTGCATTCAAGCATGACAAATACATAGCACCGGCTAAAGGCGTGACTGTCGCACATCAAACATGTTGAACCGCACAAACGTGTTCAACTTCCATATACATGGAACAGACTGTGGTCGAGTTGTTTCGTGAACAGACAACAACCACCACAGTGTAAACAGCGAATAGTGTCAGTTGACTTGTTTGTCAAATGATGTTCGTCAGTTAGCTTAAACAGCTTTCCAAAATCACAAATGTTTGCATGACCGTAAACATGTTCGACATGTGTGACCTACCAAAATCATGACTGAATGTCCGCTAGCATGGAATAAGTGTTTAAACCAGTGTATGGAGTGTATACGTTCGTTTAACATATTCCACCCCAGATAGCTGTTTAACATATGCCTAAAATACAAAAATAAAATATCTTTGAATAGACTCATAGGCTGAAACGTAACATAATAAGTTATAATAAATTCATCAAATTACAACCTTTTATTATTGTTTTTGTTGACGTTTCGGCAACCGCTGCTGCCTTCGTCCAAACGACTGTCCACCAGGTGTAGCTGTGGCGGACAGTAAGTAGTCATAGATGTGTGGAAGTTGGTGGGACCCCTCGTCTCGGTTCATCGACTTGTTTTATTCTTTCCTAATGTGTATCACTTCCCTGATCCACCGGTCCATTCTGTTGCTTTCTCTGTCGATCACCTTGGCGTGGTCCCAGCCTATGACGTGGTTGAGAGAGATGGTGTGGTCTGTGACTGCTGATTTGTTTTGCTCTGTTGCTGCGGATTTGCTGGTGCTTTGTGTGTAAGCCCTTACATCACGCTGTGTGACTTCCTGGTGGACAGTCGTTCGGACGAAGGCAGCAGTGGTTGCCAAAACGTTAACAAAAACAATAATAAAAGGTTGTAACTTGATGAATTTATTATAACTTATTATACGCCTGAAATACTTATTCAAGAACCCACCCAACAAGATGCTACTACATGCACCAAAAAAGTAGTTCAAGCCGCAACGAGTCCAGTTAAGTTTAACCAAAAAAATCGCAATTGTAAGAACAAGCATGGCCAGAAATGCAACAGAAATAGAAAGCGTCACTATCAACTGTACATGGCAGGACTCAACTGTAAAAACTAGCCCCAAGTTTGATGTCGTACAAAAATACAGTAACTAAACAAACTATGTTAATAAAAAGTCAACAACAGGCATAAACAAAACAATCGGAAGGCCTAAACACACACACACAATGTTACATGCTGTAATAATACAAAAATATTAATAACAATAATAAACATTAGTAACAAACTGGTTACATGACGAAGACTATTATGCACAAGTTGAGTACAAACATCACTAAGACATGCCATTCAGTCCGCTAAAAGCTCTTGGCCTACAAGACAAGAAAACAAAAAATCTCAAAAACACAGATACAAGAACATACACAGGCCCACAGCCAGACTTTCCCAAACTGGGGGTTAGACTTTGTGGCCTTCCATTAAACCAGCTAGGGTGCCAAGGGAAGCACTGTAAGCTCCACCAGTTAGGTCTAGGGCAAAGCCCCGGCTATATGCATTTTTATGTATTTCCGAGCTCAAAAATTGCATCAACTATGACATTTTTCATTATTTCTATGGAATATTTAATGACTACAGCTAATGGGAGAGGAAGGTTTAATCAAACCCGTCAATCCCACTCCCCCATTGCTACAGGCCTGATACAAATACACATCATTTTAATGGTCATTTTTCAAATAGACCAAGTTAGCTGTATGCCATTTAGTCGGACAATCTCCATTGACCATTATCCTAAACACCCCCATAAGTAAGGCCGAATCTCTTTGTTCTTTACAATCCCCTTTGAGCATTCATTCTGTCTAACTGTCTTGCATTGCTCGACTTGAGATACATGAATGTATACAATAATAATAAACAGAAAATAAACGAAATACGAAAAATTTCAACTATCGTTGCACATGCACAAAGCAGTCTGAACTAAAGCATACTTAACACAACCCAATCTAAAGCACCGGCAATAAAATGATTAGTACATACACAGCACTTAGCATCAACAGACAAAATACTGTCAAATTTCTAACACAAACTAATGTATGCTCAGATTGTAAATATCAAATTTTACAAAAACCCATTAGGTTCAAACTTGGACAAAGTGGACGACCATATCACTAAGTACTCGATGTAAACAGAGTACTTAAATTTTAAAAATCACGCAATCACGCAACAGTAGCAGCACTAATGGTGATAAAGCTAATCATGGGTGGTTCCAAATTAGAGAGCTGCACGGTAATGGGGACAGCGGTAATACCGCGGTAACCACGGTAATATCACGGATTTTCACCGTGAATCTTGCGGTAATACCGCAGGGACGCAGTAACGTTTTGAGGGATTACCGCGGTAATGAACCTTTTGTTTGCGCTAATACCGTGGTACTCAACGTCTGAACTCTGACGTCTGAACTTTGAACTGAAAAGCATTCTGGAATAAAAGCAAGTCACAGAAGTGTTTCCATTTTGCAAAACTAGATATTCGAGTTCTGGTTTCCGGAACTGAAATATCTAGTCTTGTATGAAAAAAAACATAAATTCATTTTGTACTGAAGTGTTTTAGTGTGACGTGATAGAATGGGGATAGAAGGAACTTGTGGGGAAATAGATGTGGATGGGGATAAGGTTTAATGGGGACGGTTGGGGATGGGTTCTAAGTTTACGGGGATGGATGGGGATGAATGATCATCCCCACACAGCTCTCTATCCCAAATGTCGCCTGCTAATCAACGGTCACGGCTGATCAGTTTCTGAAACTTTGACGTGATGTTCTTAAACCGATTCACCGTTGGATCAGACACTCCTGTGGCTTGTATTCCGGATGTTGGAAGTTCTGGTTTACCGGATTCATCTGCAGTCGTCACCCGACTCTGTAGCACAATGCAAAGCCAGTGCAAATAGTATTTAATATTACGTAGCTATATAAGTTATAAAAATTCATCCAATTGAAACAGTCTTTATTCAGTTAATGTCAGTCCCATATAGGCTCTTAACTCAAAAACTAAAGAGGCGTAAAAACAAAAAATGATGCGATCATTTGCCAAAATATGACTGACCAGTGACCAAATAAAGATTGTAATCTGATAATTAGATAGAGCTTATTTGTTACAGTTTCAATCTTGGACTCAATTCTAAGTATTTAGTATTATTAGAGTCTGAAGTTTGAGGACGTCTAATGATAAAACGAAGTTCTCAAAATTTGTCTTTAACTGACAAACTAAAGGACAAGTCGGTAGGCAATGTGGTTCGTGACTGCTATGTATGAAATAGCCAAGCTGCAGACAAACAGATACACATACAGACCAAGACAGACAATAAGAGTCACTTATATCAGCTGCAAGTCAACACTCAAGCAAAAAGCATAAGCTAGAAGCAATCAAAGATCATAAACCTTTACAGAGAATAGTGACGCTACCTAGTGAAGACAACAGAATCTAAATTTACAAACTATCTTGTAATGGTAAAAAATCCTGGATGATTCGGAATCCACCAAAGAAATTAATATCACAATGCTGCGATGTGACATTGGTCAGTTTATGACATCTATTGCATGGACATACTAATACGATGAAATATGGGTCTTGCCCGTACATCCGTCTGTCCCATATGGACTCTGGACTCAAAAACTAAGAAGCACAAAAACCAAAATCGGTCTGATCGTTCTACAAATTACGATCGACTAGCGTGCGAAATCTCAGCCAAAAAAGTCAGAAGGCATTGGGTTAGGCCGTCGGGGTTGTGCAGATGTGAGTGGATAGCCGTACAATAAGTCGACACTGGACCAACACATTTTGCTAGTTCTCAGTGTCTCAAGACATTCGCATACAATTTACCTTACTTACTTAATTACATAATTAATTACCTGTGCATGGCTAAGAGCAGCAAGCCACTGATAGAGTTCTTGCTCCTGGCTGCAGCATATGCTGTGACCAAGATATGACCTACGTAACACCACACGCAAACATATGATCACTAGTGTATACAAAAAATGCAGTTTTCCACAGCAGAGTTTTGCACTTTCCACGACTTTGCACAGTGCGGCTTAATTATTCAAGAAGAACGCTATTTCAATAACACATTTACTTCACAGACATACATACACAATGCCACAATGTCACAATTTCGTCAAATTTTAGTCAGCAGTAGGCCTGAAGTATTGCACTACTAAACGAAAAATGTCAAAGTACGCACAAATTGTTGCGCAAATTCAACACAATTTGCCTGCAGACCAGAGCAAACGGGAAAACACCATGGCACCACAATGTTTCCGCAGGACGGTGGAATTCTGTGGCATTTACAAAAATTCCACGACGCGGCATGCTATTCCGCAGCCTGTGAAAAATCGTGGGTCTTAGTGACCGCAACATGAATATCAGCAGAGTAATTATTCTACGACTGACAAAAAGTTCACCACACTTGAAACCTATGGTCTTTTGTTTGTGATAAGATGACAGCACTTCATATTACACTTTGCTTTATTACCAGCCAACTGCATCAGAGTGCAAACAATGCACTTAAGCAAAACATTTCTATGATAGTGATAACACAAATTTAAAAAAAAACAACTGCAAGTAAAATTAATCATTAACACTAGCGAATGAATTACCCGGATAGTTTGTCTGACTTGTGGTAGAAAGTGAAGCCCCACCTACATATTGCAAAACATAATGCACTTAATAATGAAAAAAACTTACCATAAGTGTATTCATGAAAGTCGTTCAATTGACAATAAGTAACGAAAATTTCGTCACATCCGCAACAAACTTAAACAAGTTCAGTGAAAATATGCTGCTATTTACTGATGTGTAAATTGCAAAAAAAAATTTAAGTCTAATAAATAGCTTCTTCTTACATACCAAATGCCCCTCATAAACATGGCGAGCAATAAGATAGGTGGCAATAATCAGTTAAAATGTACTGTCCCAGTGTTGAGTAAAAATAGTCCTTCATAAAAATAAGTCATCTGATTCTAATTTGTTGTCTGACCCTTGTGTCCGCAAACGTTTCAATTCTCGTAGTTTTGCAGTAGCCACTCTCAACATACGGAATACCATTTATTTGGACAGTCAGAATTTCCCTTCTATATGCTGCCCTCGTCACCAATGCAAAATTTTCTAATACAACCTACCATCTTAGTCCCCACTCAGACTCTAAGGGTTTTCCCACTGACACTGTGAACGACACTTATTTACTTACTAACTCACTTACATAAATAATTGTAAAAAGCATAGTAAAGCCATACTTTGTAGGAGGCGATCGAGCAGCTTGCACGCCGAGATATATGACTAGATCAGCTGCGTTCCACGATGATACAAATGCACTGGCCTATATAACAACGATTATATCAGTAAACGGATAAACTCATAATAAACATTGACCATTTACTAGTCATACTGTTGCTACAACACAACCAGCACCGTTTTGTTAAATTTTCAAATTTAACACAAGTTTCACTACTGAAATAATTATTCTAAGTGATAAATCAAAGCTGCAATAACAACTGCTCCTGTTTTTATTACTACTACTACCATCAATAAATGTTTCTTCATTTGCACAATTCCAAATTTGCTTTACTATTATATTCAACTAAGCATAATAAATAGAGCTGTCAAATTAATGCATTAATTAACGCATTAATGTGTTTTGAAAATTAACGTGCGTTAAAAAAATTAACAAGCATTAAAAAAATTAATGCACATATGCAAATTTGTTAATTTACTAAATTCCGTGAAGCGAAAATTCCAATATTCCGTTAAACTGTGGTTATTTGACAATCGAATGAATTCAAGTAACTAAACTGTAGTTGCCATTCTATCACTACTGTAAATAAATAATAATTTTGACGACAGGCTAATAGATTTGTATGCTAGCTATGACGGCAGTTATTGTTGCTTATACGTTTAAAATGTGTTTCTAACTTTCTATATTCTACAGGCAAGGCCCCAAACGTTGCGGGGCCCAGGGTAACTTACCCCCTACTCTCCCTCTAGATGGGCCTGGGTGTGTTAATAATGTGTTAATTAATGGGTTAAAAAAATTAATGCAGTGCGTTAATGCATTAAAAAAATTAACGCTTCAACAGCTCTAATAATAAACAAAAGTAAATATAAAGTACACCTCATGTTCAATTCTTTGACTGTGGCAATTTACAAATCAATTTACTTACATACTTACTTACTTACTTACTTAACTCTACTCCTCATGCAAGTAGTGCTGTAACAAGTAGCGAGATGCTGTCTAGACCATGGCAGTCAAAATTCAGCAGAAAGGTAAAATAAAAAGAAGTAAATTTAAAAATTCTACTTCTAAGTCATATCACGTTTGTTTAATAACAGCTGACATAAGCAACCTATTCACAAATACAACATAAAATACGTTTCACAATATCAAACAAAAGTTTATGAAAAAGATCGCATCTTATCATCGCATACTGGAACAGCAAAACAAAAATTGAAGTTAGAAACACAGAAAATTTGGGAGCATGTTCACCTGTGTCAGGTAGCAGGTAACACTGTGTGATCTCATATGGCAGGTGATGCTCCATAGCTATGAGATGGGCTTCCTATAAAGAGCCATACACCATCTTCAACCTTTTAACCTTCAAGTCTAAAAACTAACTAATAAAATGGATTATAAAAACTAACTGACCCTAGCATCCTTGCGCATGCCAAGGACTCCGGAACTGAACTCAAAGCAGTAGACGCGAAACGCTTTCCGTCGATTCCCGGCATAATACAACTGAGCATAGATCATCTCTTCTCGATTAAACTACACAACAAAACGAGACAAATCAGCTGATTTCTAATATGTTCTGATGCATAGCTACCACACCAAAATAAAACTCAACAAATAATTGATAAAACACGTGGAAATCTCAGTTCAAAGCAAAGGCCATCATACTGCATTATCAAGATTATTAGACAGCATAGTCTGAGATAAAGTTATTGCACAGCATTTGATGCTATCCTCTGTATCTCTAAAAATAGAAAATAAAAAGTGCTGCAAATACTTTATGTTACATGTTACCAAGGGTTTATTCACAAATATACTGTCAACTGTGTAAGCATTCTTTTTACTTTTGACAAAAGAATAGTCAGTAGATAATAAATCTGCATTATAATGCATACCATAATGCGAAGATTTTCAGCCACAATATTTGGCTTGAGGCAGAGATAGTTGTCTCGGCAGATCTCTAACGGCCACGAACCCCATTTCATCGTTGTCTGTACCACGTTATCCAACTCTCTCAGTGGCCACTCTGAATCAATCATTTGACCAGTCAATAAATTTATACATTGCCATACAGTGCCATATGACGCAACTGCGTGGCTCGGTAGTCTAACGGTAACGTGTTGGACTTGCAATCCTGAGGTAACTCAGAGGCACAGGTTCGACTCCGCACTGGGACACTGCCGGGTAACGACCTTAGACAAGTTGTTCACTAACGTGCCTCTGTCACCAAGCAGTATAATTTGGTACTGGCTTAACCTCTGGGATGTAAACAGGCACACCGCATGACACACTGGCCCTGTATCCATGGTCTCGCAGAGTAAAAATTGGTGTCTGGCTGAGGGCCATAGAAAACGGAAATCAGCGCCGCCCTATGAGCCTTTAAAAAACTTTACGTTTTCTTTTATATGATGCAAACGAACCAGGGACACAAACAGAGAAGTCAGTACAAACATAACATAACATCTCAGTTCGCAACCAGCCACCTAGGTCAACTCAGCCTTCCATCCCTCCTGGGTAGGTAAATCAAGTAGCAGCCTATCTGGCTGGGTTGCTGTCACCCGGCCAACAGTAACATGATACTTAAGAATCAAGTGTCAAGACACAGCAAGCAAAGCAAGTAAATAAATAAGTAAGTACGTATGGCTCAATGCGCAGCAAAAATGTAATCAACTGACTAAAAGCAGACAAAGCCAGCAATATTGTACATATTGTTAAAGGTTAAAAGTGGTGATATAGCCCTTAATGGGATGCCCATTTCAGAGCTACGGAGCGTCACCTGCCGGGATCACAGTGTTACCTGCCACCCGACACATGTGAACACGCCCCGTCTTAATCCCAGCCAGATATGCTGGTACTTGATTTACCTACCCCGGAAGGATGGAAGGCTGAGTTGACCTAGGATTGTGTACTCACGACATTGCACTGTCACTGTATGTTATTTTGTCAATTATCGCAGACCTGCTAGTATACTGTATGACTAACTGTACTGTTTTAAGTGTTGGAAAACTTATGCGATTGTCATCAGTTTAATACTGAAAGATAGCTTAACTTGACTTGACTTGATAATAACTGTGATGACACTAAGGAAAAAGTTGGGGGGAGGGCAGGGCACCGAATCTAGATCCAAATCTGACCAAATATGCAGCAGTTTTTGTGGACTTGGACCTAAATTTTCATGAGGATAAGTATTCAAATGATTTCACGACACTGCCCACAAAATCATTCTTCAACTTCAACTTTAGCATGGAAATACTTGCATCAAACATGCAATGAAATAGAACTCAAAGTCTGCTAATGATTAGTCAGTGTGTAACTGACAATAGGGGTGCAATGGATCAAAATCCAGGGAGATATTTGGTGGTTTTCGTGGATCTGGCTAGGATTTGAAGATGAAAGCCAGGATCGGGATCTAGCCAAATCCTGCATCCAAGTATCTGGGTTGGATCCGCATCCGACTGAATCCAAAGTTTGCTAATCTGCGCTAGATCATGATCAATGCGGATCTAAATATTGTGAATCCGATGCACCCCTAATGATGATAACAGTGACGACTACCTACCTAGCTCTCCGCCAGCGACGACCTCAAAGACAGCCCACGGATGCAGACCAGACTGCAGTGAAGCCTTTTCAACGACACATGTCACCAGTTCACTGGCTGTCATTGCAGGCGGAACCTTACATAGTGCACACACATGATGCTTTCAGTAACATCATCATCATCACCAGATTCGCCGTGGTAGGGGATAATTTTCTTCCCATAACAATATAATAATAGTAGTAACAATCTACTTATTTGAAAGGCACACAACCTCAGCAAGCTGCTTTTGAGATGCAGACAATCGCTAGATGGGTAGAGATGGTCTATGGGCGGTATGATAAACTGAGCAGGCAGGTTTTGAGGATACATTTAAATCTAATTTTTTAATCTAAAAACGATTTGATATAGCACCATTGTCACAATGTTAGATGTAAATCAGAAGCAAAAGTTGGATGTGAAGTGGAATGCTTAACTGACAGAGTGAGGCTATTCCAAATGTTGGGGGCTTATACAAATTAACTTGGGAAGACAAAAGTCCCCTCATTTAAGAGAATTTAGGCACAATATTAATTAAAATTCTTAGCATCCATAATTGCTCTGTGCGAAATCTGCAGCTATGTGTTAGAAAATAGCATCATAGCTGCCATCTTATTCTGCAAACCCAAGACGCCACTGATTATCATTGGTATGCCTCGAACTGGATCGTAGATATTTCCTTCAGTAACATGGCCTTACAGAAATGGCCCATTCACATGCAAATGACACATCAACTAATAGACATTATCGTAATTGCTATTTTCTAATTGCAAAAAACAATATTTACCTAGCAGTAGTTTGCATTACTAAGACCACTTTAAAAACTTCCTGAGTTATCTGTGTAAGAGTTCATCCATTCACAATACGGAAATCTAAACCACATTAAGCTAGCACGATACAACCCGGGTCAGCAAAATGGAGGGTTCCACCTACACTACAGCCAGTGCACATAAATGTCCAGGTCAGTATCCTAGTCCCACTGTATCTGCCCCGTCCCATCGCATCCCATCATGCATCTGTTACTTCCATCCCCATGATTACATTCCCAACTCTAGCCAATAGCATCAAAGCACATAACAATGTAAATGGTATAAGCAATAAAATAATGTACACTGCATCTCAAAAAAATCCCCAACATTTTTGACTGTAACTTGAAAACCAATCATCAGATTTTGATAATTTTCGGTACGAATATTCCTGACACAACTTCCCATCGAATGACTGTTTAGTTTCCCACCTAATCCAATGTATGCTTCTGCACTACCTAGGGAAAGCAGATCAAGCGAAATGTGTTGAAATAAACAGAAAACCTGAAAAAAACATCCCTGACATTATCGATCGTAAGGTAAAGAAAGATTAGCAGATTTTAATAATTTTTGGCAAAAATATTTCTGACACAACTGGTTATTAAATAAATGTTTTAGTTTCCATCTCACCCAACGTCTGCTTTTGCACTACCTGGGGAAAGCAGACCAAGCATAATACGTGTTAAAATGAATGAAAAAACGTTGATAAAATACAGTCCATTTTTGTCCCCAAATATAGTAATAACAAATGTTTGGTGAAAATTCATTAATTTAAACCAGAACTATCACAAGAACAGCATCCACATATACAGATAGGCAGTTGAGGCATAACAAGTATACGATGTAAAGCAAGTAAGTAAATGATTTATAAAGCACCAAAGTCTCAGAAAGAATCAGGGCATATAGGATGATGGACGCTAGGTTGCAGAAAAGGCTGACTGAAAGTAGTGGGTCTTTAAGTGACATCTGAATGTAGCCAAGGTTTGACGTTGACGAATTTGAGGAGTTAAGGAGTTACCTTCAGCATGACGACGTTCATTTCTCTGGACAGTATATGGACACCAATCAACATATCAGCCTGTGCCACCTTCAAATGACACCAGCACAAACAAAACGTAATAAATCTATAAGTATTTGATGCTGAGATAGCTTGGTAGTGTAACAACAGTATGTCGAGCTGGTGATGACAAGGTTGCGGGTTTGACTTGCGGCTGTTGCACTGCCAGATAACAACCCTGGGCAAGTTGTCCACACATATGTGCCTCTGTTCACCAAGCAGTATAACTTTGTAACAGTGAAAGGGCAGTTCCAACATACAAATAAAGCTAAAAAATTCCCTTGCACAAACATTACCTCAATATACATGGTGGGCCAAAAAATGGCACCATTTATTGTATGCCTCATAACGTCATCAAATATTAACAGATTTTCAAAATTCTTTCACTGTAAGAATCAGGAGACAATTTGTAATGAAACTGTCACAACAGATCCCACCACACCTCAACTGTGTCGCTTCACTACCTCGTGAAATGTCAGATGACGCACTCAAGCCGGCGACGCCACTGACCCGTTGCGTGATCAACGTTGATCGAGCCTGGCATGTGGCCCCCAAACAACCCCAACTTAAATCCAGTCATTATGCTGTTCGAGATGTTCTTAAATAGATGGCCTATCAATGTTGACAATTCGCGACAGTCAACCAGCTAAAGAAAGCCATTGTCACTGAATGGGGCAAAGTGCCGCAGCGTTTGGTTAATCGCACTACTGGTTAGTGGTGTCACCGGTTTTGATGTGTCGTCCAGCAGCAAGGCGGACACAGTAAAAATTTGATGTAAAAAATGTGAGATGTGATTTTTTAGACAATAACTGAGACAACAAACATGTTTTTTGTGTTGTTAATTTCTTAAAATGTGTTGTTACAAAAGTCATCTTGTTTTTAATTGTTATTCTTAATATTCTTAATTTGTTAGCATATGCTGATGATATGGTTCTGCTCAGTACATCATGGAGTGCGATGCAGGCACTTATTAAGCTGCTTGGGTTATGGTGTTTTAAACTTGATATTGTGTGCAATACTAAAAAGACTGTTTGTATGATTTTGAAACCAAAGCGTAGAGATAAACAC
>Ga0209671_1004701_pt1 | contig 13616 bp, 7 predicted proteins | sample WorMetHERISLAND2_2_FD_187401 | JGI IMG/M metagenome (GOLD analysis project Ga0209671, IMG submission 187401) | Marine gutless worms symbiont microbial communities from Max Planck institute for Marine Microbiology, Germany - Olavius geniculatus... | ecosystem: Host-associated > Annelida >... | reverse complement strand
CGGTCAAAGGGCGGTGATGCCCCGAGGCTGGGAAGGTAACCGTAGGTCTGGCGTCGCACTGGCCATGCGTCACGGACTCAAGTGGTTTATCCACCTACGGGCTCAACGGCCGCGAGTGGGAGATGAACACCCCGCCTACGCCCCAGCTGGGGCATGGCTCCCTTTACCTTTTTTACCTTGGCGTTGGATGATGTACAGGGACGCAGGATCCGGTATTCTCGTGCATGCGAGTGCCGGACTTCGTGACGGTGAAGACAGACAAATGTTCACGGGTCGCACCGCCGCCGGTCGAGCAGCGGTCATGCAATACACAGCCGTGTCCACCGAGGTCTTCAACCAACCAGTGGCGTAGCCAAAATGTGAATTTGGGGGAAGGCCGCTAGCCTTCTCTTTCTCCTTTATAACCCCTTATTCTCATTAGAAGTAAAATTTCTGAATTCCAGCTAGGGAGTCTGGGGGAGCGCTGTGAGCTCCTCAGCGGGTTCTGGGGCGGAGTTCCAGCTGAATTTGATGCACAATTGTAGCCTTGAAATATGAGATTTTGTGGCAACAATTTGATTAATTTTCTGAGTTCTTAACATCTATTTCTAAGAAAAATAAAGACTGTGGGACCTGGGCCGCCGCCCCTTCCCTTGTCTACGCCACTGCCGCCAACCAACCACATTCCGATGCTATTCTACTTACTTCACGACGTCAGCTTTGCTAGCGAACCGAACAGTTTAATAGTTTGGATAATTTTTGTCGTTAGTGCTTCGGCTGTGTTGATTGAGAAGGTATCCGGTTTGTAATAATAAAAGGCCGAGTAGAGCCTAATAGTAGTAATGACGGTAGTAGCAGCTGTAGCAAAAACTAATTGTATTTGTCTATGGGTGTTTTAATATATTGCGGCACACTGTGAGTAGTAGTCAAGGGGTTTAGTAGGCTACGGAATGTTGTCGTTAGGTGGCGCTCGTTCCCGTACGGTGCGTGCTCGGCGCCGTGTGGAGGCGGACAACAGATCCGCCACGTCCAGTGCGTGCTCAGCGCACCTGCCGCTGACCACGACGATGACGTCACTGGCACTGACCAGTCGCTGTCGTTGTTTGAGGACGTGTTGGTCGTGCCGGACGAGCGCTGCAACGCATCCACTGCCCCGCCGCGAACCAGTCTCTGCAACCTGGCTCCGTGTCCGCCTGCCTGGTCCATCGACAGCTGGTCACAGGTCCGCCTGCATCCCCCATCACTCAGTTAAACATTCTACTTCACATCCCATTTTTAAACGTAACCTTAAAACGTAGCTACTCGGCTTATCATACTGCCCATAGCCCATCTCTACCTATTTAACGACTGCCGGCGCTTTAAATTTTAGCTTCCTGACATTGAGCGTCTTACAAATGATCGTATTATTATTTGTATTTTATATTATTATTTGGTTAAACATGGTTAAATGGTATATCTCTTCGTAGAATGAAAACCCATTTCAGAACTACGGATCGTCACCTGCCATATGGGATTACACAGTGTTACCTGCATCTTGCTACCGGACACAGGTGAACGCGCCGCGCGTATAATCTTTGCCAGACAGGCCGGTACTAGATTTATTTTCCCCTGAAGGATGGAAGGTTGAGTTGACCTTGGTGTTGCTAGTACACTGAGTTGTTTACCTGTCCGCAGACAGTTGCCCCATCCCAGTACTAACCACGTGATAACGACGCATCCGGAAGTCAAACCAACGACTTCACTGTCGCAAGTCCAGCGTTCTAGCTATTACACTACTAAGCCATTTGTCAACAACGACTTTATTCGCCAATTGCAGACAATATCACGTTTATTTGTTACGTTTGTGTTTTCGATGCGCTGCATTAGCACTCGGAAAATTAAAAATGATCTTTATGTGCTTTACTTTGTAGCTGCGTGACTGTGAAACAATAAAGTGTTTATTTCGTGATCTGCTTACAGATTAGAGATTTGAATAACTCAGCTAGTTTCTACTGCTCGCTCAAAAAATGCTTGGATGGCTACAGCGTGAACCTATTTGAGATCGAATCCTAATTTAGCCTCATATAATTTTGCCTGCAGGAAATAATATATTTTCCGAAGATGTTGTTTCTCTGATTTGTTTGAGGATAGCAAAAATGGTCAAATATAGAATGTATAGGGTAGGGCCTAGCTACTTAGTCACGTGTACATGTACAATGTGCTACAGGTTTATTCAGCTGATTAAGGTTAGGCTTAGGGTTACGTAACGTTTGTTCTAGGCCCTATAACTGATGTTGTTCATATAAATGAGGGGGTTGTAAGTTGATCATTGTTTTAAATAAGCAGCGATGTGGTGTCTCTCTCTTTTTCATTCCCGGCCGGGGGCGGGTCACCGCCCCAATCTGTTCCAGGTAGCTCCAGAGACGTCGCGGATCTGTTGTGAAGCTGTCTTTTGGCCACGTGTCCCTCCTGGCCTGACCGTGGGCCGGACATTGGAACACCAGATGTTCAACTGTTTCTTCGGCGCCTTGACAGTGTGGGCAGATGGCCGAGTCCCGACGCCCGATACGATGCAGATAGGCAGCTACCAGCAGAGAATGGCCAGTGCGGAGTTGTAGTGTCTCGAGACAGTGCCTTGCCTCGAGGCAAATTTTTTACTGCTTTCGTCTTGGTCTTGTCGCTGAAGAAACATGTGGTTAGTTGAACGTGTGTGTTTGCGAGCAGTGTTCGTCGACGTGCGGTCGTGGAGTTCAGAAGCGTCAAGTGCGCTGTGAACAGAAAATCACTGCGTTCACGATAGCGACCGTTCCGGACGCGCACTGCCTCGCCGCTGCCGGCGCGGGTGAACGGACCACCAAGCCGGCCACAGAGCAGCCCTGCCAGCTGGACGACTGTCCCGTTCGCTCCAAGGCCAGGTCTACAGTCTTGCACTGTTAACATTGCATTATACTTTTTTGCAATTATATTATATTGTAAGAGAGGCCGCTGGTGGCTTCTTACTGGAAGTTCCGGGGGGGAATTAGCTGCATCCAAATGTAGGCAGGCTGGTTGTGTCACTCCAACTGTCAGACCACTATTGGTTCTTCCATATTGTCCAAAAGCGGTTCTAGGAAACACAGAGACGACTCAAGATGGTTTTCAGAATATTAACATTTATTAGCAAGGTTCTACAGGTCAGGAACACATAGCTACGACGTCACCACAGCGACGACGCCGCTATCACGTACGCTACATTGCGACAGCTAGAAGAGCTCCGCACAGACCGATGTCTAGAGCTCAACTGACTAGATAAAGGACCTGCGCTGCTGTTAACGCTTTCGTGGCAGACAGAAATATTCTAGCTACGTCCCTAGTACGTCGCAGACGCAGCCTACAGCCAAATGTGCCTAGTTTTTTTCTAGCTACGCCTTCAGCCAGTACGAGCCAGTTCTATTCTAAACCTAGCTCGCTTCCTAACACTGCTTTCTACCCTACAGCGTAAGATAAATGTCTCTAGCCAAGCCAAGCTATCAACAAGCTCTCCTCCAATATTATAAAGATGTATTATAAAGATGTTATCATTCAGTTCTCATTCATTCATTTATTCATTCGTTGAAGGTCTAGACGTCGTCGTCGCTCAGTGATCGTCGGTGAGCTCACTGAGTTCGTGCTGATGTCTCCTCGAGAGGTCGTCAGTCTGGAGGTCGGCGGCGGCACGGCCACACTCATCCCCGCCACCACTGTTCGTGTCTTCTGTCCGCTTCGGCGCCGGGCCAGGGGACGCCCCGTTGTTTGGCGGCGCCACAATGACGTCACGTTCGACGGCGGAGACGTCGTAGGCGACGTCATAGGGAAGCGAGGGAGAGTCAAGGTTACCAGGAGCGGAGTGCTGCGTATCCGCAAGAGCCGGACGTCGGACGCGGGCGTGTACTGGTGCATTGTGGGTCCGGATCACGCCAATCTGACTCTCAACTTTCACTCTGTCGACGACGCGCTGGCGTTGGCGCGTCAGCGTCTGGAGCAAGCTGCTGCCGAAGGACGTCACGATGTACGCTCATCTGCTTCACCATTTCTCTGTCGTGGTTAAAAAGTGAATGGCAATCGCAAAGTCAATCCAATCTTTAACGCCTGTTTCAGATGCTAAAAAAATTTGTGGAAATTACCAAAAAATATACGCTTACGTGTAAATTGTTTACGGTAGTTTTATTAAAATTGGATTATACTCTTCCTGGCTTAAAGCATCTCAACTTGGTGTAAGCGAAATCGTCTTCTTTTTAATTCCCTGCCCTGGCAAAATAGCATACATGAGGTGCGGTTGTTCACATTGTTGGCCCAGTGTTTCAAGGTCGCCTGAGATTGGAACTGTTCAGGCGCTCGCTTGGCTCCAGCCACCGTGTGACTGACATAATTCTTTCACTGTAACACGACGGCATAGTTTTCCTTTAAAACTTTATGGTCACATCAGAAAAATTATTTTGGCGCCGACCAGCACAAAGTGGCAAGCTTATAAAACAACCAATGTAAAATTACTGCAACGGCGACGAAACTAATCGAATTCGAACGAAATGGTGCGTAAGAATGAGACCGCGTTTCCCCTTCGCAGAGTCACGGGCAGCATCTGAAACAGGAAAATGATTTTTCGTTGTTCTCTACGATGTTAGAGATGCGATCTGCTGCATCAGTTTTATGGTTACCGACTTCACGAGCCTGCTATTTTAAATACCATAGGTAGTAAACATTTCACGATGCAGTGATAAAAGTTATTATTATTACGTATTCTGTTGACGCTGGCGCGTGTCTATGTGTCAGTACATGGCGGGAGAGCGGCAACACGACGCTGGTCCTTTGCCACCGTCTGACCCACGTCAAGCTCGACGTCGGCTGCGTGGCGTCGGTGCGTCCGCCGTGCCGCTCAGCTACGCGTCCGCTGCGTGGTCGGCGTGTACGCGCGCTTGCGGAGGTGCCGGCCTGCAGACCCGCCGAGTGTCGTGCGAAGTGAGTGGAACGCTGGAGTACCAGCTGACGCTCGACGAGCGCCACTGTGCAGCGCGACCGGAGCTCGTCAAGCCGAACGACATGCAGGACTGTGGATACGTTATGTGTCCGATGTGGGAGACCGGGCCGTGGTCGCAGGTACGCGCTTTTCCGTTTTATTCTAGAGATACGCTGTCGGTCCACTGCCGACATTTTATGCGGCCGTCCGCGTCGAGCTGTGTAGCCCTTGTCTTACCTTTTTCTAACCTGTGACTTTTGGAGCTAAAAATTGGCTTAACGGTTACCTTTGCCGTGGGGAACTTTTATGCCGATTTCAGTTTTCTGCATTTGTTGATTTTTATGAACCCACGCGGGGCCGCTGAAACCAGGCTTCAGATCCATGCTGTTGCTGTGACACGTCTCCACAGACTGTGTCACATATTGTGAACGATTGTCCAGATAGGAAATTTCCCGGCGGTCTGTCAGCTATTGCCTGGCTCAACATGCAGAGCACAAGCTAAGAAAAGACGAGGCAGATGGACAGATAAACAGAAAAGCAAACCTTTTACGACGGCCGCATAGTGATCTTTAGAGTGGCTGTGTTTAAGAAAATATTGTATCTACGATGATGAATAATGATTGTGTATATACGCTGTGTCCGAAAAAAAGTAAATTTCTAGACATTATACAATAAACATGCCAAATCTAAACAAATCTGAATACAAATTCGTTCACTAAATTCCAAATTAATCGCTTCAAAGCATTGACCAAATTTCGTTAAAAATATTATTTTAGCGGAGTTATTAATTGTTGAGTATTTATAACAAAATAACTCCGTTGCAAATATGGCATTACATAGGCCTACTGCATCGCTTGATTAGAAGTGACGTTTGTTGACGCAATCAACGTGAAACAGTAACAAAATAGTATTTTTTGCAAAATTGTGTTTTAATTATACCACGGTAAAGTACACTCGTTTATCATCATCATCATTATGACACGTACGGAAGTTTTGTCACGCACAGCCTCTATTGAAATCATTACACTGGCTTCCAATATCTCAGCGAATCAACTTCAAACTGCCAACTTTGGCTTTCAAGATACAGTCTACTTCACAACCTGAATACCTTCTTCAGCTGATCTCCAGTCAACAGCCTGGTTCATCGATGACATTGCGCTCATCAACTCGTCCTCTACTCCAAGCACCACGCACCCGAACTGCATACGGCAGCCGTGCTTTTAGTTCAGCCGTACCAGCTATCTGGAACAATCGTCCAACTTCAGTCATTGAAGCAAACAGTTTGCCGGCATTCGGTCGTCCACTCAAGACACATCTGTTTACTGTTGCTTTTGAAAACAGTGGTTAACTGTAACGTAGCCAGCGCCTCTGTATCTTTACACACGTTTAGTTTTATGGCACTTTATAAGTTCGTTTTTAACTTTAACTTAACTTTAAGTGTTTACGCTGTGTATACAGTGCACGGCAGCTCGTTGCGCAGCGGTCGGTGTTGGCGCACGTCGACGTGACACTCTGTGCGTTGCGTTCAACGGCTCGTTGCTCGACGCCGCACAGTGTGATCCAGACACGAGGCCTGACCACACCGAGGACTGCCAGAACGACGACTGTGTCACCACCTGGACTGCATCCGCCTGGTCACAGGTACTCGTACTCCACGCAGTATTAGTACGCTAACCTAAAATTTTGCGGCAGGGCCAACGTGAGGTCCCCCGGCGCCATAAGTTCGATTGTCATGGTCCACGGCTGCTGATTCGTCAAGCCTTTGATTGTAAACGTGGTATATACCCTTTCCTTCAAAACCCCAAGCGGATCTTCAAAACTTCAAAGCGGATCTCGCTGAAATTTGTCCTCAGTTCCTTTCAGGAAAAATCTTTTTTTTCTAATTTTGGTTTTGGTCTGCTGTTCGATTTCCGGGAAGAAGTGAAAATTAACGAAGAAAGCAGAAAAAACCAAGCGAACACATACTACGTTACGTTGTAAGGTCGGTGTAATAAGAAAGTAAACATTTTATAAGTAAGTAAGTAAGTAAATGATTTATAAAGCGCCAAAGTCTCAGAAAGAATCAGGGCGCATGTTCGCTTACAAGCCAGGTAGGTTGGCTTAATCTGCCGCATTTTGCCAAAGTTAACATAACGATAGAGGTCTAAGACGCGAACTGTTCGGTGATCCGATCAATTAAAAAAGTAAAAAAGACGAAGAAAAAACGAAGAAAAAACTTGGAAAAATACGTTTTAGCTGAGAATAGAAGACACCGTGGGACATTTAGTTGACAACTAGTTTAATATCGGAAAGAGAAAAAGAGAGAGGAATGTAGTTATGTAGCAATATGGCAAACATTTTGGATTAACCGAAGCTTTTGTGTGAGGCAAGTTCAGAACAGTTTTGCGTTTTCAAAGTTTTCAAGATAATTATTCCAAGATTGCAACGTACAAATGCAATGTAAAATTTAATAAATTTTTTCTCACTGTAAATAGGTCTATCTATGGCCCCTTAGTGAATGTTGCAATGCAAATTCCGGACAAACTGTCATAGATAGCTGAATAGCTTCTATGGGAAGCCTCTAGGAATGTGGGGTCCTAACCCCAACCGTAACCCTAATTATGGCGGCCCCTGGCTATGGCGGCATAGCCACAATATGTGACACAGTCTACTGAATGGGGTCAGTAGGCCTATACAAACATATTACAAGTGTGTGCGATAATCGAACGAATGTGTATTAGTAAAATATTGGCAAAATTTTGGGCGTCATTATTACTGTTATTCATAAAAAGACGTCAATTATAATTCCCATTGCTCTGGTTATCAGCGGTGACGGTGTGGGTGTGTGCATTTAGTGTTCGTTGAGCTGCGGAGGTCGAGGCGTGAAGACGCGCAGTCTGCAGTGTGTCTGGATGTCTAACAAGCAACAGACCGAAGACGAACATTGCGCTGGTGTTCCAACTCCACCCGACACCAAACCATGCCACACTTCGCCTTGTATCGTCTCCGGTCAGCTGATTTTTTGTTCTCGTGTATTTTCTCTGCCGTTTTGTGATAATTTTTGTCCGTTGTTAAAGTGTGCTTTGATTAACTCGAAAAGCAAACCGAACAAGTAATTTGATCAAAGATCATGAGACGCGCGACGGCCTTAGGAGTTCCTCTTCGCAGGTTGTCCAGGTCTATCTCCAGCCATTTTGGTGCAGTTTACTCTTAAAATGTGTGTCGCAGGCCGAAATCGTGAAAAATTTACGAAAAATTTCTCTTTTGGGAGTTCAAGGTCATTCAAGGTCATCGATGTTGATAAATCTAAACAGCCCGTCACCAGTGCTTGTAATTATGTGCAGTATGTCTGTATTTATCTGCAACAGTTTTCACACTAAACGAACCAATAGCGGCAAAATAACGTTTTTTTAGGGGTACCCGTCTTTGACGCCCTCGTTCAAGAGGTATCCCTCACCCAGAGGCGCGAAATTTTGTCACCAGAAACTAGAGTCCTAGGGGCATGCCACAGTAAAGATTTCATGATTCTAGGTGTCGCTATTTTGATACAGTGCCAGGGTGTGACAGACGGGCGGACAGAGACAAACAGACGCCTAGACGATGGCTAAGACGCGCGAAGCATTACATGCTGTCGCGCGTAAAAACTAAAAATTGACGTGAACGTTCCCGAGAACAAAGTTGTCAGTTCTAAGTTTTGAAGGTCAAAGGTCAAAGTTAAAATTAGGGTTGCACAGTTGTAGGCGGACGTTTGCAGAATACACCGTGTTTCATAAAAGGACCCCTTTTTGTTTTTTTTCATAATTCACTCAAATGATAAGCAATTTTACCAGTTGTAGTTGAATAAATTCGAAATGTTTTAACAAACATGGCAGTTAATTAAATATTCTTTGCTAGTCGTGATGTAACGCTGACATTATAATGTGTCACGAGTATAAACAGGCTAATCCCAAATGGTGCTGCCAGTTGCTACCCTGCTTCAGTGGTAAAAAATCTGGTTCATTGGTGTCAAATATTTGAAGTTTTACAGTTGCAGCCACAAAAACGTGCAAAGCAATCGAATTTACGTGTCTGTGGGGATAATTGGTTTTTTACATGTTCAAGCAAGACAGTGCACTATCACACCGAGCTTGAAGATGTTGAGTTTTTGGATCACAAGACGCCCGATTTTATGTTTCCATGTTGCTCAGTGCTGACACGATAAGCATTTTTTATTAGCGAACCAGATTAAGTTCATTATCGAAGCAGGGTAGCAACTGACAGCACCAGTTGAGACTAGCAAGTTTGTACCTGTGACACACTATGACGTCAGCGTTACATTACGACTAGCAAAGAATATTTAATAAACTGCCATATTTTGTTTTAATATTTCGAATAAATATTTTTTTAGCTACAACTGGTAAAAATTTCATGTAAATTGCTCGTAATTTGAGTAAATTATGAAAAAACAAAAGGGGTCCTTTTTATGAAACACCGTTTATGTCGACAAAATTTTTACTCCTTTTCGCTACGTTCCTAGCGTACTGAAGAAGAGTATACGACATCAGCGTAATGAATATTGGCGACTGACCGACGACCGTTCCTGGAAGAGCTTTTTTGGCAGAACTTCAAACGGCCATATCTCAGCAACGGATCATCCGATCCACTTCCGGTTTGGTTTTAGGTATGGTTTTCGGGATCGGCTAAATTAACAGTGTCATTCATTCATATTTATTCCCAATTGATCTTTGTTTTGGTTATGATAACTGTTGCTGTAATGTTCCGTTGGGACTACAGGTTGTCGAGACGAGTCCAAGTACTGCAACCTGATCCCGGCGCTGCATATGTGTCGCTACCCGCAGTACCGGCACCGCTGTTGTCAATCATGTTCGCGCCACGCCATCGCACCTGCCCCGTTCCGCTCCGCCCACCGATACCTCGACTGATGTCATTGTCACATACCCATTGCTGTAACATCGTCTAAACCACACTGAGCTCGCACCGACGGTACTGTTTTCGATTACAACTTTCCGCTGCAGTCTTGCGCGTCATAAAGCAGACGAGCGTGTCGGTGTAGTCCATGCCTTCTGAGCGTGGTTTGAGTACGATACCGCCGCACTGTCTGGAGTGGTATATGCTCGTACTGCGCGGTAACATCGTTAACCGTCGACACCGGTCACTTCTCCGGCAATCTGAACGTGCATGCTAGAAGTACTGCAGTCGCCGGACAGCCGCAACATCTCTGTTTTGCTCGGTTACATGAACTTTGTCAGCGTTTGTAATAACAAAGTACCGCGAGAGTGTGTGGCTTATGCCTGTGCCACCGATCCGATAGATACTTTTTGTACTACCTGGTATGCGTCTTCTGTCTGTATTCTGACGGGATAAAGAATGATTTGTTTACGGCAAGGACTGCTCGCGCTTCTTTGCCTGCATTGAAAAGCGGCGTTTGTCAACTTTCAGATGCCGCGAGTTTCGGAAAGGGTCTGTAGTTATTGTGCATCAAAGCAGCGAGTGAAGAAAAACTGATACTAAACAGTGTGATTGATGCTCGACCGTTCGTCGGCATTATGTGGTAATAATCCTAGTGAAGCCTGGAGTGAAAGCTGGTAATTGACGAGAGTAATGTGTGTTACGGTTGTTTTTTTTGTATTGTTCGCCAGTCAGTATGCTGCTGTTTTGTTTCACTGAACTTGATATGAAAACGGCGCCAAAATCTCATCTCATTTCGTATTTGTTTGAGAATCAGATGACGTTATTCTGCTGCGTCAGACGAGGCCTTGGATTTCGTTAAACCGAATTTTTCTACTAAAACTTACTTTCGTTTCAATCTTTGGGTTTGCTCTATACAACGAACCATGTTTACGAGAAGCTGCTACGTGGCGTTCTGAGTCTGACCGCTGTTGGAAATATGCATCGCATGCAGTAGACCGACGTAGTTTAGACGTTAGTTTAGTCTCGACTGCCACAAAAGCTCAGGTTGAATATCTAACGTTAGCACTGCAGGTGACGTATAGCAGTATTTCCTGTGTGCGTGGCCCCTAAACTGGGGGTTTTAACTTGAATGTCCGTAGCCTGTACCGATAAAATTAAAGAATATCATACTAGTTTTGAATAAGCATGGCTGGACAGAATAATTTATTCAGTTAGCTCAAGACGTCGAAACAACACTTACACAGACTAGTCAAAAAATTACCATAACATAGAAGCGTAAATAAAAGTGTTAATGTGTGACATTACAGCTGTTATAAAGTGACAAATGGAAAACGAAAATTATATTAAATCGATTAGTGTTTTGCAGCGTTGTCAGCTGACTTGTTTGAAAACGATTTTGGGGTATTTCTATTTTCTAAATAAAACGCTTATAAGGAACGTGTAGGCAAAACAATCCTAGAAAAAGTGCTATTTTTACTATTCAGAAAAGTGGTTTTTAAAAGTCTTGGGAAGTTGTTGTTTTATGTGTTTCAAGTGGTTACGCCGTTGCTTTGAGTTAGCGTATGGTAAACCGTGAATGTGGCTGTAGTTTAGGGTGTAGGGAGTCGTGCACAACCCACCGGGGTCAAACGAAAGAAATACTGAGAGCCCCGGCGTGAAGTAGGTCTAAATAACTGCGTGCAGCTGACTTTAAGGCTCGCACAAAGCGACGTAACTGAACTGAACTGACGCGGTTTAGTTTTTGACGAACTGACCAACGGTCAAACAAGGCGAGCTCATTGGTCATGGGCCTAGACACGTAGACCACCGACGCCGTTAGACGGTGCCTACCGTAGTGCATTACTGCTTGCCCATTGGTCAGTTTGTCAAAAACTAAACTGTGTCAGTTCAGTTTAGTTATGTTATTCTGTACACGCCTTTAGTTAAGTTAGATAGGGGCCTTCTAGAAATCGCGTCTCATTTGCACTTTTCGTTGTGCGTTGTGTATATGCAGGGTGGCGCGTAAAAATTGGAACATACGTGCTATGCATAGAATCGTCGTAGATTGAGAAAATGGACAGTTTTGGTATTGATTCGAGTCAAATCAGCCACTGCAGTTAAGAGCTGTGGTGTTAAACATTGTGCTCGAATGTTCAACATGACGGATATTTAGTGCGATAATCAAAGCTGATCGTTTTCAAAACTGAAATTGCTAGATCTATAAATAAAGCACGCACGGTTTACATTTTAATGACCACCCGGTACATCTTGTAGTATGCGCTTTAAGGGGCGTACACAGCGACTAAACTAAACTGAGCTAAAATAAAACAAAATAAAATAAATTGAAATAAAATGAATTGAATAGCTTTTATTTTAGTACATTCTGTTTTATTTTATTTTATTTCTGTCGCTTTGCACACACCTTTACATTTTTTTTCGCTGTCGCTCACTGTTTTTTTTGTTCCGATGTTACTGACTGACTGTCGTCGTGTGAATGGTGTTTTATATTCGCAATAAATGTTGTCGAAAGCCTTCGTGTCGTGAACTGGAAACGATTAACGTAAAATAATGTTACATGACTGTCTAATATATAAAACAAGACGTTTAGGCTACATAGGAAGTTTTTTTCTGCAACAACGTTTTGTTTTTTGCTAATAATAGAATTTAACATTTTGTACAAAAATGATAAATCGAACATTAAAAAAGTATTTTATCGAATTATTGTCGAGAATTAATTACCAGTTTTGCTCATTAGTTTAGTTTCCCCACATTGCGTTATTAACTTCCGAGTGATTTCTTAAAGACAAACTGCAGGCTTCAAATGACGTTAAACAAATGAACAAACTTTTTGTGCACTTTTCGTCGTAAGTACGTAAAAACATACTTCATACAGATTTAATTAAATATTTAATGTTTAAAATAGCAACCGGCAAAACTAACGAAACTTATTTATTATATTTCAGTTAAATAACCTAACTTTTTAAAATATATAGTACTAATAGTACAAGCAACAAACTGAGATCAGAACAGTCACAAAAAACGAGAACATTAACAGAATCATAATAGTAACCACGGCAGAAGTCCAAAACAAGAGTGTTCATTACAAGAACGTAGATGCTTAAAGGCAACGACACAACTCTTGGCAATAAAAATATCAAACTACAAATTCCTACAAACTACTTGCAGACTTGCATCGCCAACGCCGCTGACAGTGTCTTTTCATACACATCCGTTTATTTTGATGCTTGCAAAAAAACTGAGAAAAGCTATTAATCGACAATTAAATAATTTCCGAAACTAATTCGTCGATAACGAGAGTCCGCGCAATTGTCGTAAATGTCCGAGACTGCAAATATATGACGACCGAGTGCTACCGTGCTACAAGCGTTCAGTTTCATCAATAAGAACAACGAACATTGTCGGCCCACTGTCGTTGTCATTGCATTGCACAGAATTGACATGACCAGGTCCTAATAATTACTACTAATACTACCACTAATAGTAGCAGTGGTCACTACTATACTACTTTTTTAATTTTTGTTTAACCGGCTAATCTACGGGGGGAGGTAGGTCTACACTTCAACATAAGCCAATAGGCCGAGTCATAGAACTATTGCTAACTGTTTAGCAGGACTTCTTAAAGGCCGCATGTTGCCCAGCGTACATCGTCAAAGCACTGAAAGTTGCTAGGTTGACGAAACAATCATCATCATCATCATCGACAACCGTGGGCTCAATGCCCGTTGGTGTCTGACGCCATTGTTACTATCGCTGCCTACCGCTGCCTATCTAGGGCAGCGTGGCTTAACTCCTGCAG
>Ga0209671_1004700_pt1 | contig 13620 bp, 4 predicted proteins | sample WorMetHERISLAND2_2_FD_187401 | JGI IMG/M metagenome (GOLD analysis project Ga0209671, IMG submission 187401) | Marine gutless worms symbiont microbial communities from Max Planck institute for Marine Microbiology, Germany - Olavius geniculatus... | ecosystem: Host-associated > Annelida >... | reverse complement strand
TATTATTTCTGATATATTTTTGGAATAAACTGTTTTAAGCACATCAAGCAGCAAGTCAATACGCACGAACTGGGGACGGGTGACGTTATGACGTTAACCAAATTTTTCTCGTCCCCGCTGACTAAAAGTACGTTAGAGACTTCTTCTGGAACGTTTGTCAAGCGAACTGTCAGTCAGTCAGTCAGCCGGTCGTCAAGGGTATTAATGAATACTTTTGTCAGCTGATGTGATCTGATCAGTTTGCGCCCATTGACTCGTGAACAATGCAACAATTCACCCGATTGAAGGGCGCGCTCACTGTGGCCTGCTAAAAGCTATCAATCTAATACGGTTTAGCATGTCTCAGCGACGCCTAAGATGGTTTTGGACAAGGTCAAATATGACAGTAAATAATGACATAATGATACAGAAATACGTCACTCATTTGCAGAAGTCGTTGTAGTCGTGGACGGCACACACAGCTACGTACGTGAGATATCTTGAACAGTGCTTGCCATTTGAGGCGATCGATCTGTCGATCGCCTAAATCGATCGCTTAAACGCCAGCCAGCGACAGATTTTTCGATTTCCTGCTCGTTCAGCACGATCAGTGATTTTTGGTCGCCGGAATAACGCGAATTTTTGATAAGTCAATTTTCAGCCATCAAAAATTATTTAGAAGATTAAAAACAAAACAAGCGTGGACTATATAAAAAGTGTAAATAGACCTATTATGTTTTTGTATTTGTATTTTTTAAATGACCGTAGAATTTTTGACCTCCTCCCCAAACGGTGCCAGAAATTTTGGATCCAGACCCGCTATATATGGCTGGCTGCTTTTCAGTATAATACGTCACAAATAGCTACATCGTATATCTGCCTACGCAAGTTTGCATATTACAAGAAGGTCACTATAGCGCAGGGTACACAAAGATATATCAACCTGTCACTCAATCCCAGTGACATATTAGGCCCATACGTCACCATGCACTTGATTTATTGCATAGCAAGCAACCCTGGGTATGGCTAGACACACGCTGGAATGCGTTTTTTCACCGACCGACAACCGCCCACATCACGCAAGAGTCCAATTTTTCACATTTTTCACATTGTCAGTTATTGTAACTTCATGATCACTATCTCAGTGTACACAGTATCCACCCAAAGACTGTAGGTATTAAAGGACTGGTAATGTAAAGTGCTGTGTATAGAGGCGATTATACACTGTAGTTTGTCATTTGGTTACCACGAGAAGTCTGTTCGCATCAACCGGTAGGCATACTTGATACAACGCCGCTTACTCGAGTCAGGCTCGTGACCAGAAGTGGCAGCTGATTAGCGTTTACTAACGATACTGCGGCGCCTTATGCGGCTATCCATTGCCCCCGCCAGCGGTTTCGCGGTGCAGCCCGCACCGCAGACATACACTGTACCACCCCCAATAAGCCACAATATCAACCTTCATTTTTCATCCCGCTGGTGGTAGGAGGCCGAGTTGAGCATACAGTAGGCTAAATAGGGACTTGCTGAGTACTCGTTCCGTCAAAATTCTACTTTTTTGTCGAGATTAGGTTAAATAAGTAAGTAAGTAAGTAAGTAAATTTGCATAGCAAGCAATGACGAAACGGCCTAAAAGCTAGCTTAATTGAGAGGCTTGCCTGGCAACGACCGGCGATGCAGATGTGATTGGGGTTGTGCGCGCGACATCGGGTGCCGTCGACAACGGTCTTGGCGAGATGAACAAAGAACCGATGACGACGCGGTCGGCATGACAACCGGCAAATATTAGCCTCTGAAACAGCATCATCGACACCACTGCATCTTTACTGTACGAGTGCTATAATATGTTAAGTGTATTCAAAAAAAATAATAATTTGTTTGAATGTAATAATACTTTGAAACAGCAAAGAATACCGCAGGCTCGTAAAATTAGCCAATCTCCGCGAAGCATTGTTTTTTAACAGCCAACTATCAAACAAGTAAAACGGCTATTGTTTTTATGCAAGCCTTGCCATAAAATGCATTACAGGGTGGGAAATCGACAAAGTTCTGATTTTGATTCGTAAAACACTCAATCTGAGTTTTCACTGCCGCATCGACCATCAAAATAGAGTGAAATGGGCTACATTGTGAGTAGCCGTAAAAGCGACTGTGACAGAATAATTAATAGAACATAACTATACTAATGATGCTATATGTTATCGCAGTGAGTTTGACCTATTTAAATATCATTGTTCTTCTAACTTCAGCTTTCTTCGCTTAGTATTTCTTATAGCATGTTAATTTTCGTTTATTATCTCCGCCAAGTAAACGGAGTGAATGGCGAAAATAATGTTTGTATTCGTTTTTCAAAGTCTGTAGGCTTCTTAATGTTTCCTCGTTTCTTGTAGCTTTTATGTTTGTGCATGGCGTTTAAAGATTGACTAAAACAACAAACAGATAATAATATGTTTACCCACGTACCGTCGTAATGTGGCAGCCAGCGGTAGTGACGTCCATGGAACGTCCTGTTGTTATACATCTCGCACTGGGCATGTCGGAATTCTCGGCTGTCACTTGGACAAGGCTTCACAACCGCACATCACATACAGCTTATAATTTTACTCTTTGCGTTTGTGTCTGTGTTTTGTGTGTTCATTGGCCTCTAGCCTGCTATTGAAGACAAATAAATAAATATAATCATTTTTATGCCGCAGCCTTCAGTCACTTACTGTTGTAATTGAGCTGTTTCCTTTCGCTCTTCTTCGCATTTTTCTATCAACTAAATTTAGAACCGTCCAACTAAAATTGTAATGCAGTGACAAAGATTACTTTGCAGCAGCTTGCTTTCCGGATTCACTGAGATTTCGCTGTTCACATTTCACAGTTCTGTGTGGAATAACTGTAATAAATGCAACTGTAGTAATTGCAATATGTAAATGCTGTCAAATATCTTAATTTTTCTAATTGTGGGCGTTTGGGATAGCCTACGTTCGCAATCAAAGCAACAAAACAAAATCTCACACTATGTCGTGTCTAAATGCCTGGTATCTAGAAGCCATCTTGTTTTGGTTTCTTTTTAGATTTATTCGCAAATTTTGGTGCAGCTAAAGTTACGCAAACTGAATACGTAAACCTACTCAAATGACCACTCTTTACCTGTGGATTACACGTGTTGTACTGTCTATAGACACCAATGCATCCGGATTTGACCGCTGTTACTTGCTTGTAGCTGGAACTGCAAAGATCGCACATACACGCGTACACAGCTGGGATCCATTCTGTCCATTCTGATGATTAAACATAATACTATTGACTTTAAGCAGCGTATTTGATCATAATATAATTATGTACTAATTAACCAAACGCACTAGTAAGAATATGGCCACAGGGATCTGCCAGATTAGTAGGCATAACTGACTGAGTGACCTGGACATCGCAAACCCTCTTGGACACTGGTGCTGCCATCTTGTGAATAAAGTAAAACAATTTGCCATCCACTCCAAACGACCGTGAGCATGCTAACAAACGCGACTCATCTTCCTACATCAACTGGGTAGTTGTAAGCAAAAGTTAGTAGTAAGTAAACCGTAGACATATCTATTTTGACTACAGAGTGGTTGTTTTAATGCAACTGGTTGGGCGCCGTATGTCTGCATGCAAAACCGCGTTCACACAAAGACTAACGTTTACGATGCTGCAAATTGCAAACACGTTTATTCCCGCAGCACCTGTAGGCAGAAGTCAGGCTACCCCCCGCTATAGGCAATGACGTAACAGCTTTCTTTAGAACACCGTGGATAGACAGAACACAGTGAAATAATTTTATATATACTAAGGCAACTCTGATTGATTGATTAATTGATTGATTGTGATGGGTCGTAATTATTTTGTTTCTCCAATTTGTGCCTTCTACATTAAAATTTTGAAAACTGTTTAAAAAATAACGTTAAAGCCTTATAAACACATTAACACAAAACATTTAGCATATTATAAAACCAGAGGCGTATAGCCTTCAAGCCCTATTCATACTAATAGTATGTGAGAAAGTCAAAGTTTACTGTGGTGCGGTGTCGGTGGTTCTGGAGCAGAGACGAGTGCGGGTAGAGACGCCGAGACCACACGTTCGTGTACATTGCGACCAGTCTGACCACGCCGCCCAGCCGCCGCCAGGGGGCGACACAGTCGACAATTGCCCGCTAATGATCTGCTTCTTACTGTCAGCTGCTGCCTTTCCCTGCTTGACCGTCTACATCAGTCATACACCGTGACATCAACACTCGTCAGACAGTAGAAGACAGACTAAATACCGTATTGATAGGGTGGATAAGTGAGTACGCAGTACAAACTTCTGCCACCCTAGACAGAGTAGTATACGCTCCAGTGGCATTAACTACACCATCGTTTGCTTTGATATGACGCACGACTGCAACGAACGCTGCGAAAATGGTAAAAGTGAGAGCTGGGCGTGGTTTAACTTTATTTCACGCTCATCTCTCACTCCTATACTGCGTTCGCCTATACTGTGTTCATAATTCACGGGAGCAGTCATGCGTGATATAACAAATGCCAATGTATGCGAGCTGAACGTGGAATAAGCAGTGTTTGAATTGCCGGGGGTGTTGGGGGGTTAGACCCCCAACTGTTTTCTCAAGCCCCATCACTCTGTCAAATTATGTACAGGGGGGTCAGCCCTATACTGTATACATACAATTTACATCACAATTTTTTGTTCGGTCTCCGACTGATGAAAAGTTTAACCCCCCCAGCTATTTTTTCACAATTCAAACATTGAGAATAACTATGTTAAAGCACTGACTTCGGCGAGATATTATAAGTTTATACTGCAAGCCTGCTCACTTACCCACTCCGAATAGTGGTTTAGTCTATACATAAGCCTAATTAGGCCTAATGGCGTCGACACTTCTTGCGCTTTTTGCATTAAATATGTACAATTAGTGTACGTTTACAGTTCGTAAACTATAATTTATGTTGGCATTTTGGATAATTTGACCACAGAACAGTTGGGTACAAACCTCTGCAAACTGCAAACTATTAGACCATTCAAGCCGATCAAGCGTATGATGGTAATTACCTGATCGCAGCATGATGGGTAAAGTTGACATAATGAAAAGAAGACCGTTGTCAGGAAACAGCACCAACGCATGGCACACTACACAGACAACAGACGTACTCACAAATAAAAGATAACTCAAATTAATATTAAATTTAAATATAGGCCTAATGTATTAATGTAAGACCTACTTAATCAGTTACATTACCAGTCGACCGTCTGTTTTGTTGTCATTTGCTGAAAGCTATAGATAGAAACCGTCATGAATTCAATTAAATGTAAACACTCGAGCAAGGTATTGTTCAAGAAATGCAAAACTTATTACAAAATCAAAATAATACGCTGAACGTAAAGTTATAGGCTATTTCTACAAAGATTAGCAAAATATCTGTAGCAGATTTTTTTAAGTTTATTGAAGCAACAGGCATGATGAGTTTTATACTGTAGTGCATTAACACTAATAGGCTTACTAACGTTTTATCTAAAACGCAAACATATTCAATTAATACACAAACTAAAACAACTAGCTCAATATTATGTTCACTTATAATACGAGTATGTAGCAATAAGTTACCTAAACACTGTTAAGTTGTGGTCAGGCAGTACGTAAAGACAAAGATTTCACGTCAGTTGTACACGATCCAACATCATCAAGTCGCTGTCGTGCATGTCGTAGTAGGTCAATATGGTGCCATGAGATGGCGCCACAAGAACCGAACAGCCTACAGTTGCTGCAGCTGCCGATGTGACGTGAGAAGTTCCCGTCTTTTCAGTCCAGACAAGATCAATTACAGTTCGCCGAATAGCATCTGATCACAATTTGTCACTGACTTAATTAAATTATTTAAACGTATATCTGCAAAACTAAATAACACAATAGTGCATTAGTTTATGTCCGTACAAATTTTGTTCACAAACTTGCAAGTGGCTCGGTGCAGTATGTATGCAATTAGACTGTCTACATTGTTTCCGGTAGCTGAAACATTTACTGCATTTCTTCAAAATTAACGCGTCATAGCACATTATCTAGCCCATAACCCAAAACAGGACATGGTCTTTGAACTATTTACTAATATATTTAGTGTCTTTTCATAGCTTAGTTTAAAACACAATAGCTACGCGCGTGCAAAACGTAAGCTTACTGCACGTTCGGTGACAAGTTCGCAAATTTAAACAAAATTTTAACGTAAACCTACTGCAGGCCTTTATTCTCGAGTATTCGGTATTGAAATTTTGTCAGTGAAACACCACATCTGTAACGCTGGCAGTTTAAAAAAAGCTCAGTTTTATGTTTGCTTATGATTCACAATAATAAACACTAAGCACAAACCCGTAAAAAGCGGCTGCAGTGCCTAACTACGACGTACACCGTTTGTGTGACAACTAAAACCAAAAGCCAGGTTTTTGATTGTATCTCTCCTAAGGCAAAAAAGTAAGCCTACTACGTCGTAGTAGACTTCTGGGAGATGACGTCACGAACTTTTAACGCATTTTATAGCGGTTATAAATTAATGATAGTTTGAAGCATGCTCTTTATTGGGTAGGTCTGTTCCATTTCTGTGATCTGGTTTATCAAAATGGGTTTCTGAAAACAGCGACTTGTCGTATCCGGCAGCGCAGAATGTAGGTAACAAAACTAGAGTCAAGTACGATAGCGACTAATCGCGCTCAGCGTACGCGTGCAAAGTTCCGACGTCGGCTTTATCAAAGAACAGCTGTTGACGCTCGACACTGTCGACCGTACTCCATAGCCGCCACACGACCGCATTTTGCCGCTTTTTCCACAGACGAAATTAGACTCGGACCAAGGGCGATGGTTTAGTCGGGTTATTGAGAGAGACTTCGTGGCAGCTGCCATCACGACCGTCACTTTCAGCAGTGGGACGGCGAAGTTTTGGCACCATTTGGGAGAAAACTAATGAAAAATACATTTACAGGTCATGCTAATATTTGGTACTGCTGGTGAAAAAAAAACTAAAACGAAAGCCACAACAAGATAAATAAAATACTTCGCGTCCGAAATTTGGTCTGAATGCTTCAAATGCGCCGGAACGATTTTTCATTGGGTGGGAAGCCACGACGAGGATGTCGAGGGGTGGTCGTGAGCGGCTCTCGATGTCGAATTTAGTGTATTATAAGCCTCATAATTTGTCCGGCTGCCACAGCATATAGCAATCTCGCTGCGGATACCAGACGAAACGACCACACGGCCGTCTGCCAGTTCGGGGTCAAGTTCAGGCAACAAACGCCACTCAGAGATAATTATTCATTCACAGAAGTTTTCTGGAGCAGCGGCGAGCGAGGCCGAACTGTGAATGACCGCAACAGACGGACAGACAAACGGACAGAAGTCTATACTCACTGTTTACGTATCAGTCAACATTCTACCAGCCTCCGACTAGCACTCGACCACTGTTAGCTAGCCTGCTGCCATATTATCTGAACTATTTCCCTCAAGGCATGTTTTTAAATCAGCGAAACGATCCATGAAACGAGCTATTCGTTTACTATCATAAACACAGCTGTAACAAGAAACATATCTGAAATTCAGGTCACATATATTGTATCGGAATTACTGTCAGCTGTCCGTTTGTAGTATTTGCATAGCGTTTATCATGTGACCGTCCTAATATTGCACACATTATGGGTTTCTCTCGTACTTCGTTTCTCTGTTCCGGACGGACTCCTAAGTCAAAAAACATCGTAAAAGTTACTGGCAATGTCCCCCAAAGCAAATGCCAAATGCATTTTTCAGCTCAGAAAGCCATCGACCGCTGTTAGAGTTTTTAAATAAGAAATCTGAACTAATGCTCATGAGACTCGCTACAGCCTATAGCAGTTTCTGTTAGCAGATAATCTTGGTCTGTCTCCATCCATTTCGTCGCAATTCACTCTTTTGCAGACAAAAATGCCAAAAAATCACTAAAACCTCTTATTTTAGAGTTCAAGGTCAATCAAGGTCATCAATGTTAACAATCTTAAAAAACCCGTCGCTAGTGCTTGTTATGATAAGCAGCATGTCTGTGCCTATCTGCAACCATTTTCACGTTAGAAGAGCCAATAAGGGTAGAATATCGCCTTCTCAGGGGGGTGCCCCTCTTTCTGCCTATCGTTCGTGGAGACCCCCTTCACCCAATGGCATGAAATTTTGTCACAAAATACTAGAGAATCTAAGCTATCATACGGTGAAAACCAGAAGTCTTTATCTTACCTGGGCTCCGATCGGTACCGGGTTGTGACAGACAGACACCAAGACAGAATTACCATAGCTAATACTCGATATAGCGCTATACTATAGCGCTATATCTCTCGCGCGTAAAAACGAGTTGCGCACTGCAGTGTTTAGGCTAACAGCTGCATAATAATGTCCGCACAGAACCGTTACCTTTTACCAACATTTTGTTTTGTTAATTCGTAACGTAAGTAGTTAACGTATTTCAAAGTAATATAAAGCCGCCTCTTTTCTGCTTAAAATAACTCCCACTACAACTTGCAAATCCGCACATCGACTTCCCATATGTCTTGACTATCGAATTTTCAAGCTCGTCGTTTTTTTGTGCGTGCTTCCCCCTGCGAAAGCGGTGTAAGCTTATGCTTTCGTGTCGGTCTGTAATCTTACAAAACGTATCAACTATCTTTAATGACAATTTCAGGAAAAAATGCCTATGTGTTAAAAACAAATCGCGATTTTGTTCGTAAATAAAGGAAGCCTAGATTTTTTCAGGATCCTTTGCTATCAGCTGATAGAGCGAAAACTGACATTCTGCAGTGCATCGCAGGAAATTAACGACAAGATTCAATGAAACTTGCAGAAAATATGGACATAATTACTGTAAAGAATAAAATAGGTTTTTAAAAAGATTTTGGAGAAAATACTCAACTCATCAAACGTATGCGCTCTATTAAGTGTTCTGTTGGTTTTCTGCTTTGTCCTGTCTTGTTTAAAAATGTTGACTAATCGTCAGTTCTGAAGCTAACGCCAAGATTTTTCTTCGAAATTTATGACGTCCGTTACTAAAAACTTTGCGATACTAATAGAAGTATATTACAGACAAGAAAACTTTACCACATGCACATGATGCACTGATTGCTGTAGTTAGCATTAGTAAACTGACGACCACAAACCTGACTAGGTTAGATGTTTTTATAGCGACGGCGGCGATGGCGGATTTCTATTCAATCAGCGAAGTGCAGCGGATCATGAACGCAGTTCGATCTATGACGACCGATGGCTCCAAACTGAAACGCGGCGCCAACTTTCACATAAAAGATGATTGAAAGAGATTTTAGTGTTTCGACGGCGCACGCAGCAGCAGCAGCAGCAGCAGCTAGCAGAGCGGCAAAACTGCGACCAATGACTGCACAGTCTAGGCTTACGATGCTCGTCGGAAAGCCACGAAATGGACCGAACGAAACACGGTCAGGGCCGCACGTCGCTGTTACCGGCAAGAAGACACAACCTCGCATATAAGACAAGCAAACCTAGCAAAGATGTCGGGCCGATTGCCGACACGAATGCGGCCGTTTATCCAGTGGCGGACGGTACGTCTCGGGCACCGACAATAAAGTAGGCCCAATAACGGTTATATGGATAGTAAACTGTCGACGCTAATAACTACGAATACTCAATATGAGAAATTCGGTGAAAGATGATGGGTAAAATATTTAACTGTGACTAACCTTTGATGAAGCTGTGTAAATTGGAAAGCCCTGATTGAACATTTGCAAGCAGAGTAGTGGCATGGGTTTGTCTACATAAAATATTTTTAAATATGAGATATACGTTTTTGCATAGGAATGTTTTCTTCATTGCAACTTTATTTGCGCAGTAAACCAAAAGCTGGTTTTGCCTATCTTGAGCATACGTATGTAGGCTATACCGAAAGTTAGGCATTCGCTATCATGGCGTGTCGTGTTGCTGCGGCAGCGACGTCGTCGCAAGACTATCGGAATGGAATGCGAGTTGAATTACGCGGGAGGCCGGCTAAAATGTGGGTCTTGCACAATGACGTAACTCAAGCGAGAAGCAACGATAGCGCTAAACAGCAGCAGCAGCAGCAGCAATGATAAGCGCTTACACTTCGGACACCCCTGCAGACAACTGGACCATATAAGCGAAGGTTTGGGAGCAAGTGGGGTTTTGGTGCATAAATGTTTAAAGTCAGTATTTAATTTTTGTTATAGGTCTTTAAATTTTTTCATGTCATTTTTACTTTTAATTAATCTTAGATGATCTGTTTGAAAAAACGACGATTCAAAGTAGTCAAAAGCAAGAAGTGTTTTGGTAAAATAACAGCGGTTTTGGCATTTAGATTTACTTGTTACTTATTATACAACGAAAATGGTAAAATTTAATAATTTCAACTTAAAAATGTATTTATTAATTCTTTCTTGTTTTAAAAAAATTATTACGTCCATGCTTTAGTAAAAAAAGTTAATTTGTTTTACTTAGTCGTTTTTGAGACAGCTTTGCATTTCATAGCGCCTAATAAAATAGTATGTTTGTTGTTATTATTGTAGTATCAAACTTTAAAGAAAATCTGATGTTGACGTCAAAAACACTATAAGCGATAGTGCAATAGGCCTAACTTCGTTTACTTTTACAGACAAGCCTACAATATACCACAATAATTATGGTTCAGTTTTAGATAATCAAATAAACTGTATCAAATTTTTTAATTTTGGATTTATGCTTTTTGTGGCCAACTGCCGCACCCGGTCGCAGTCGGATTGCAATGGCCTCCCCGGCTGAAGCTCGAATGTTTAGAAATACTCTGCTCGGCGTCTTGGCGCCGCCGCTAAAAAACGCTAACCGACCCATAGACGACCGTAGGCCTACTGCTACTGCTACACAAACTGATTTTTCTCAGTGTTTTAAATTACCATATTATTATGAAGTAAAGTGTTCAGTTACACCACAATAAAGTAGAAGTAAACAAGACACAAATTTTGTCGGATGGAGACCAAAACTGATAATTGCAGATTTTATTAATCTTCATTAAATCAACGCACAAACAGTTTGTTGTGGCATTTCTTGGCTATAATTCCGCGTCGTTAAGCGGTTTAGTGCGTGCAGTATTGTTAATTTTTTCACTAGTGTGTGCACGATTGTTTTGCAATTTTTTTTTCGGTTCTGAGATGTTGTAAAAACACCTGATCTATGAGTGACTATCGTCGCTGCTGTACAAAATAGCGCAATCTTATTATTACTAGCCTACTAGGGTTTCCTAACGCAATAGTCAAGTCCCGCTTGCGTCTATCGGTCGGTGGCCTAATTCTAGCTCGTTCAATCTGAACAGAAATTCCGGCGTGAGACTGGTCGTTATCAGGTCGCAAGGGTACAGTGGCATGCCGTCAGATCGAACGACCGGTCCATGGACAGCGACTGACCACTGAACGGACCAGCGGCGCCGTCAAATAAAAAAAAGTAGACCGGCGAGCAAAAAGTTGCATTTTTTTCCGACAGACACGGCAAATTTCTGAGAGAATTCTGACAGCAGCAAATTTCCGACAGAGAAGATATCGGGTGCTTAGTTTTTTATTTTTGCCCATAAATTTTTCCAAATGGAAATTTGTCCGCCGCAGATGGACGAAAATTTTCAGATAAAAAGAAAATTTTTCGACAGTTTTCGGACAGCTAAAATTTGAGGAAAAAGGGGAGAAGCAATTGTCAATTGCTTCTCTTGCCCTCCCCCGTTTCTTGGCAAGGACGCCACTGGAACGGAGGGCGACGCCAGTCAAGATACGGGACCAGACGGGGCCCTCGGTCAACCATCAGCGGCGACCTTCGTTGGTGTCTGTGCAATCTGTGCAAACGTTATAGGACTACATGTCGATTGTTTTGGGGCATAGCAAAAAGGATTATTGTGATCAAGATTTCAGTAGTTTCTGTGTAACTGCGTTAGACTCATCCAAATTTTTGCGGGACTGTGTCTTTTTCCTGTAGTTGAAAGGCACGTTTTATCTTTTATCAATTATGCATAAAATGTAATAATTTAATTGTCGATTTACTCAACAATAAATTATATTTGTTTTTTTTCAAGACGTTAAATTCGTTACAATTTTCAGCTTATTATAATTTTCGTGTTAACCCTAACAGCTATACAGAATGAGCCAATTTACAGTGATACCTTTTTGTATGTCTATATTTGCCATTTGTGTTCATTTTTAACAGACCATTATTGTGACATTTGAGACAGTGAAGTTGTTTGCGTGCTGTCTGAGCAGTTTGATTAAAAGTCTGTGTAAACATTTATTCGTCACAGATTGGTTTATCTCAGGTTGACATAACAACCTGACTTAACGAATAAAAAGCAGCATCCCCTGCATCCCTATGTCGAACTTATTCTAATAGACCCTGTACAACGGTAAATCAAACAATATTGTACAAACATTAAATTTCTTACTAGCAAGCACGCTGTTAGTTAAGCTGTCGATTTTGTTTTATTTTATTTTCCTTGCTTGCTTGTTTGCTATTTTCACTACACTTCTATTCGTACTTGTCGTCAGTGATGTATGCGTTTTCTTCACTTTTTGACTGTTTCCACAGTCATACAAAAAATAAAGATGACTATTAGCAGTAAAACGTATCAAGTAAACTGAACAAGTTTCGTATTTATAAAAACTGGCAAAACTTCTTGTGCCAGGTGTTGTTTATAATAACGACGCATTTGCAACTTTAACGTAAAAAGTGAAACAAATGTTTCAGAAATGGGCCCATCTTTATTCTCGAATAGCCTAACTTTGACACAAACTGAGATCAACTCGGCAGCAAAGGTAAAAGGTCTGATTAATTCATCACCTTACGGCTTTATATATGCGCGTCTTGTCAAGGCTTGTGTATGTACGTATATCTTGCAGAATCACAAATTCGGTCACGTTCGCTGCTATTAATTGGCACGCATAGTTAAGCCTGTAACTCATTTCACTTTGCTGCGTAAATCGCATCAAAGTTACAACTTTAACATTATAAATGTTATACAAAAATGTAATTGAAAATTCGATTTAGGCCTATAACGCAACAAAGTAATAATATAACACAACAGCACAGTTAACGATATAGCACGTGTACGCTGTCGATATGCGTCGACCTAGCGATACAGTCATGCATGATATCTGGATAAAATCTTGATCAATAAAAATTTCTGTTAAACTTTGCTACCGTCTTGCGTGCAGTGCACAATAATATGTTAACTAAAAATTTGAGGCAAAGCCCAAAGTGAGTCCGCCCGGCGCCCTAAGTCTAATTGGGGGGAGGGGTAAAATTCCCCCGGTAGCAGTCACGAGACCCGCACTCAGATGCATTATCATACACAAAACGCCGACTATTGACTTAGGGTGGGTAAACATTAGCCGCGTAATCTCTGGTGTTAGTGGACCAAAGTTCACCTAATTTTTTCATTCAACGCGGGATTAATCGTACTTGATAACGCTTTTTACCGCTTGTTGATATCTATTCGTTCCAGAGATAATTGCGGTCAAAGTCGAAAGTTGTTGCAAATCGCACCAATTTTTAAACGTTTTTGCCATCCCAAATTTTAAGGGAGCGACGTCCCCCAAAAGTTGTACCCGCGTTATCACCCCAATCT
>Ga0209671_1004697_pt1 | contig 13624 bp, 9 predicted proteins | sample WorMetHERISLAND2_2_FD_187401 | JGI IMG/M metagenome (GOLD analysis project Ga0209671, IMG submission 187401) | Marine gutless worms symbiont microbial communities from Max Planck institute for Marine Microbiology, Germany - Olavius geniculatus... | ecosystem: Host-associated > Annelida >... | reverse complement strand
AATTTTTTGGGGAGGCTCCCCCAAAATTTCGGATCGGGATTATAAAATTGAACGCAGCACCGAGCATCGTGCAAAATTTCGCGCCAATCGGCTGACGGAGCTCGGAGATTATGCGGCGAAAAAAAAAGAAAGAAAAAAAAACCACAGCAAAACAGAAGTCCTTCCAAAAACTATCGTTTTCGGGCGGACTAATAAAATAATAAAGCAATAACTGACAAAAAGTTACAGACCGAGCTTGATCCAGTTGATTCTTGTCGGCGTTTGCTGAATTTCTGAGAGATAGAACCAGTTCCAAGTAGCGCACAGCAAGGTGAGTGTGATACAACTCTTTCTGCCCTCAACAATCAACATTAAATCACAATGAACATCACAATGAAAAGCTCATGCTACATGCACACAAGTTCAAAACTCAGTCCGCTAAATCTGGAAACAGTCCAAACTACAGTAACAAGAAATTTGAGCTAATGCTCACGAGACGTGCAAAAAGATATAGCAGTTCCTGTTCGCAAATTGCTTTGTCTATCTCCAGCCATTTCGTTGCAATTCACACTTGAAGTGTGCGCTGCAGCCGAAGATCGCAAAAATCAATATAACCACTTATTTTGAGAGTTCAGGGTCTTTCAAAGTCTTCGATGTTGATACGACTAAAAGCTCGTCGCTAGTGCTTGTTGTGATAGGCAGCATGCCCATGTCTATATACAACCGTTTTCATGAAAGTCTGGCCAACAGCAGTAAAATAATGACTTTTGCAAGGGTATTGAACTTTGATTCCATCAGGCGCAGGTTTCATTGAACCTTGAAAATCAAGACTTGGACCATCAAAATCTACGTTCAATGCTGAAAATTTCATACGCAGCTTGTCCATGTCTATCTCTATTGATTTTGACGCAACTCACTCTTAAAATGTGTCTCGCAGCCCAAAATCGCCAAAAATCCACCAAAAACCTCTAGTTTGGTGTTCGAGGTCATCTAAGGTCATCACCGTCGGTGCCAATCGAAAGCCAGTGTACAAGTTTCTATTAGTGTTTAATAGTAACATAGGCCCTATCTCGCACCATTTCCGAGATACAGCGACTTATTGGCTAAAAATTGCAAATTTTCCCTATCCCACTTTCATTTAACACCCTCGCTCAGTGTAACCACTTTGAGTTTATGGAAAATCTTTACGGATCCTGAAACTAGAGTCTTCCAAGCAGCCGACGGTGAAGGCCTCAGATTCGGCCACTGGCTGACATTGTGCACTTTGAATATGCACATATGCACAAGATTTAGTGATCCTAACTTGTACCATTTTTGACTGATCCACCCGTGTGACAGAAAGATAAATGAACAGAATTGTGATGGCTAAGATGCGCTACAGCAGTACCTGCTTTCATGCGTAAAAAGTAAAGCAGGTCATGCCCCTCCGGTGGGTAGGCGGGGGTGCTCATCTCCCAGTCATGGCAGTCGAGCACGTAGGTGGAAAGACCACTCCGTGACACATGGCCAGTGCAACGACAGACCAATGATTATCTTCCCAGCTGCAGAGCATTATCGCCCTTTGATCGATAACAAATTATACTGAACAGAGGCACATGCATGCAAACAACTTGCCCAGGGTTGTTACCTGGCAGTTCACTGGGACAGAGTTGAACGAGCAACCTAGTGGTCAAAATCCAGCATGCTACCGTTACACCACAAAACAACACATATTACTACTACTACAGTGGAGACACCTAACATAGTACACAGTTACAAATAAGCAACAAAATCACCCAATCTGCACTGCCACCAAAACTTAACAGATTGTTTCATGTCCCAACGCTTATTCCTCATTTTCATAAAAAAATTCATCTACATACTTACCAGACTCCCTAACGTCAAATGGCAAAACTTTGTTAACACGCTGTTTTTCTGCATAAAAATTTCCGCAACTAAGCACAAGATATTGCAGCACACAATGCCACTGAATTTGCCCGCATACAATATAGGAATACACATGCACAAAATATGCAAACTGTCAAACGTTACCTCGAGTTTCTTGGTGAAGATGAGAAATTCTAAGTAGATGATAACAGCTTGTGAAAATTTGGAGAGGTAGTCAACGATTATGTTTGGTTTAAGTCTGTCATCAGCAGGCTCACTATCGCTGCGCTCAGTAAATATCTGTAACAACGAACACACAATAACCACAATATCAAATGCTGGAGTATAGAGTATAGAGGCACATTTCAAGAGCAAATTGCACCAAAACCAATTGAGATAGACATAGAAAAGCTGCATATGAAATTTTCAGCATTAAACTTAGATTTCAAAAGTCCAAGTCTCGATTTTCTAGGTTCAAGGAATCCTGTGCATGACGGCATCAAAGAGTGGTACCCCAGAAGTCGGTATTTTACCGTTGTTGGCCAGTCTTTCGTGAAAACGGTTGCAGATAGGCATGGGCATGCTACCTATCACAACAAGCACTAGTGACGAGCTTTTCAGTCATATCAACATCGATGACTTTGAAAGACCCTAAACTTCTGAAATAAGGGGTTTTTATCGATTTTTGCGATCTTTGGCTGCAGCGCACACTACAAGAATGAACTGCAATGAAATGGCTAGAGATAGACTGACAGTTTAAGAACAGGAACTGCTATAGGCTTTTGTGCACCTCGTGTGCACTGGCTCAAATTTCTTGTTATTGTTGATCGCTGCCATCCAGTTCTGTTGGAGGCAGCATAGAAAGTTATGTTGAAATTCGTAATTTATACATCACAAAAACACAAAGTTGCAAATTTATGTGACATCAGCAGATACAAACCCGAACACCCAAAACTTCATTTTGCTCCAAGACCCAGTCTGCGTACTTCCATACCAGATCATAATTCTGACAACTTCACAAACATTACAGCAATAATGTATAAGTATTCATGCAGATATCGTAAAATACTTAAACACAGCAAATTAAGTGAAACAAAAACAAAAAGTATAAACACTAGTAACAAAAATAGCATAACGTTCAAATTGCACAAATTAAATTGTTTAAAATGTTGACAAAACATTCATGAGCAAATTGCACTGAACAGCACTTATTTATAATTTATATATTAAATCTAATTACAATGTTGGCTAAATTTTGTTCCGGGTGACTTAGGTGCAACTGCCAATGTGAAACTAGCGGTGATTGAAAAAAAACTGAAATACTCAATCAATCAAAAGAACTTATATACACCGTGTCTCAATAAAAAACGTGCCACTTTTATTTTTTGAATAATTGTGTAAAACACAGGCTGATTTTGTTAATTCTCGACATGCAACATTATAAAGAAACTTGATGTAAATGATGGCAGTTTAGCCCATCTCACCTTAATGCTGTTGCTACACTACCTTGTGAAATGCAGATGTCGAAGTTTGGCTGTTTACAACAATAAATTCACACTGGGGAATGCATGCAACAGCTCAGAAAATCATCGAGACCATAAAATCATTGAAAATCTGTTACATATTTAACACTAATTTTATTGGTTCTAAGATCGTATGTCAACGAACTGAAACGGTGCATCAACAGTGAGTGAGCCACTCTGGGTCGCGCGTTACTGAATGTGCCGTTGGCGAGTCGCATCAACATCCACTACTTGCGTTCATGCTTAAAGAAGACATTTTGAGCACATGCAGTAATAAAAATAATGAAACATAACATGTAAAACTTTCTGAAAAAACAGCTGTTACTCATGTTTGTCGCTATTTAATTAATCATTTCTGAGCTGATGCATGTGCTACCCCCTATAAATTCATTGTTGTAAACGGCCAAACTACGACTTCTGCATTTCACAAAGTAGTGTAGCAACAGTATTAAGGTGAGGTGAGCTAAACTATCATCATTTACCTTGTTTCCTTTTGATTTTATATGTCAAAAATTACCAAAATCGGCCAATGTTTCACAGAGTTATTCAAAAATAAAAAATAAAAATGGCATGTTTTTTATTCACACAAGGCGTAGTGCCATATGCCATCAATAAATCAAAAGCACATAGCATGGCAGTGACTGGGCTGAGTATTCATGTAAAGATGCTTCAATGCTTCAAAATAAATCATACCATGTACAGACATCTGTCCTTTACATTCAACCCTTCAAACAAAGCATCATGTTATCAGCTAATCGTTAAAAAATTGACTGTGAAAAAATTTACTTTGCAAGAAACTCGACAACGAACTCCAGTCCGGGAAAGGAGTGATCTTTTAGCTCTCCAGACACGATCCTTTACCGCAGACACAGAGAAAGTCAGCTTAAAATATTAGAAAACACAGAATTCAGTTTCACATCACACAGAAAACAAAGTGAAATAATTACCATGTCTGAAATGAGTTCTACCATAACATCAAGGTTAATAAATAATAGTCACACAGTCGACACATCACTGAAACCAGAGCTTTAGGAAGTCACCATTCAAATAACTGAGTCACACAGCCCAAGGCTGTTGTTACTTCCAGCCATGCCCCCCATGCTTATCTTCCCAGCCACAGAGCATCACCACCCTTGCTAGTACCAAATTATACCTACGGTCTGACATTTATTAATCTTGTGCCCAAAACATGCTTAGTCCAATGTGTGTACATTGCCCCAGCAAAGCCTTTGATGTGACAGCGTCATTCTATTGCTTGCTTTGATAACAATAACAACAATGATAAGCATTTTCACCATCAAGTAAGTGCTGCTGCCTGCATAATTATCAATATTTTATCCTCAAGAATTTAGTATTTTGAGTTTATCAAAAAATAACTAATACTCCTTGGTGACCTGTTCTCCTTTGTTATCTGACAACTGCGACTGAATCCTAATATCCTGGCGGTCACTACAATACTATGACACCACAAAACCACCGCAGCAAGCACCACGTCAATCGCTTTGCATGTTTATGACTATGAACAAAACGATGCATCGACAACCAAGAAACGTGCCTGGTCCAAACGCCAAGTGCAGCAGCATCGTCACCATGGAAGTGATGGAGCAGGCCGACGGCATGGTGTCGAGAGCACCTGCTGAGCCAGTCAGCACAATCAGCCACCCCAGCATCAGTTAGATGTGAACAGCACGACATCAGTGTTGACATGAGGTCTGACGAGTCCGACTCCGCATACAGCTTCAGCAACGCTACGTCCACTTCCTTAAAACCATCCGCATTAGTGATTGCAATCCTGGGATTGAATTCTCAATCCCGGGATCTGGGATTGAAAATTATGTAATCCCGGAATCCCATTCTTGAGATTAAACTTACAGATTGGTTGTTATTTCATGCATAAAATGTAGCATGTCCCTACAGAAGATATTTGGCAGTGACTGTGACTGTCAAAATACAACTTACAGTGCACAGCAAAAAGTAGAACTCTAGTGCACAACTGCACATGAGATATTTTCTTCATTAGACGACCAGAATTGTTATCTGTATCATTTAACTCTCGAAAAAGTACAATTTCAACAATTTTTTTTAACCTCGAAATCCTGGGATTAAAATACTGCCAATCCAAGAATTCAGGCCACTAGGAGGGTAACTGACTTGCTTAATTTTGGGCTGTCCAAAACTCTTCTCCCTGTCCGAAAATTTTTGTCTGAAAATGCTACACTGTAGGCCAACAACCCCCATTTTGATAAGATTTAGGGGCAAAAAATTTTGAGAACTCATAATCTCCTCTCCTGGGAATTTGCAAAATCTGTCTGTCAGAATTCCGTCAGAAATTTGCAGTGTCTGTTGGAAAATTGCAACTTCCTGTGCTGCCTATTTTTTTAACCTACGACACCGCTGCCATGCAACAGACACTCCAGCATTTCCCACACTGCAACTCACAACGACAAAACACGTTCTCAAGCAACATTGATGCAAGCAATTCATAAATGAGTTGTTAACCCATGGCCACCTCCACAAACTGTGCATTCTGAAAATACTTTGACATCTGTTAATATACTTTAACAACTTCACAGAAGTAAACGAACAACACAAAATAAATTCATCAGCCTACATCTACGAATCTTTTGTCTGATGTTGCATGGACAAAAGAGACAGAAATACGTAAGGACAGATGACCGATTATAAAAATTACTTGAATACTCGAATAAAAGTGACACACAACATGTGATACATAACACTAAGTTTCACAAGTTTCAGTTTAACGTAAGTATCCTGCATAGAAAGAGCATCAATTCAACAAGATATCTGGTTCTAATAATTCAATCACACCAAACAGAAACAGAAAAAACTAGGCACCACCTTACAGAAAGCACGTCCACGTCCTTGAAGCCAATGACACTAGAAAGTGATCTTTATTACTGTTACTGTAATAATTCTAGCAGCGTACCGACGGCAGTGAGTCTGCAGCTGAATGGCTGCTGTTGGTGATGTGACGTAGATAGTTGAGTAAGAACTTCTTGCACTGTTGTACTTTGACTGCATCGCCACGACACAATTGACTGACGTCAGCAATGTCATGTAGTGGTGGCACTGCACGCGTGAATGTACTGTTGGATGGCATTAGCCCCGGGTACAATGTGATAAGCTGCAGACACATAACATCAGGCCCAGGTGCACACAACTGTAGTTCAGGGTACGGGCCAGAGATGTGCGAATCCAGGAATTTTGCGTCTGCGACCGCGTCCACAGTGTAGCATCCACGTCCGTAAACCTAAGCCATCAGGCATCCGCAACCGCAATAAGCAACAGCGATGATGATAAAAATCAACTGGACCCTAGGGGCAGCCTCAACCAATGTGGCATGTGCAAAAACTGCAAACGTGAGCGGAAGTTTGTAGTATAATTGTTACTAGAGAATGAAAATGTTTCCGTAAAGAAATTTGTTTTGACAAGGAGCATCCGCGTCTGCAGAGTCATCAAAAATTGTATGCAACCGCGTCCGTAGAATGCTTGTGGACGCGTGTCTGCATCCCGTCCGCGGACATGTCCATGTCCGCACATCTCTGGTCCACACAGCATTAGCCCCAGGTACAATTGTGACCGATCAGCTGCCAATACACAACATGAGTACGCCAAGCACGCACTGTAGCATCCTGAACAGCTGCCTGTGAAGATAAAAACTAGCACAAAATTGCTCACTACCCTTAAGTATGCCATTTTTCATCAATGCAGGCTGACATACCTTAGCAACACCATCTAAATGCTGCCAGCTTCATACCTCCAAAACTCATGAAGCTTTTGTCGTAATGACCTAGATCCAGTTTTGGAAGCATGATGTCTGAGTCTATGGTCCAATTATTTAGAATCAGATGTCCCACACATCAAGAACCTTCATTCTACTCCAGCTTTTCGCAATGCACTCAGAATATACATCAGTTTTTAGAAATATAGACAATATAATGTATGCACGTACGTATTTTCAGTTGCCAACAAAAAAACGACAGTGACATAATCGTAACACAATAAGTGAGCTGCTCAGAGAGGCCTGACGAGCACTGGCAACTGCCGAAAAACGTAAAATTACCATAGTAATAAAAACATAAAACAAACTGTCAGGCCACAGTGGACAGACGACTCACTTCAACAAGCATAAATATTTCCTAAATTAGTAATAGTCATACTTCTCTGACGTCGAGATGACCCTGGATGAAGAGTTCCCGAGCTTCATTGAAGTGCAGCTGTGAGAACTCCACAAAGCCAGCTTGCTGCTCAATACGCCGACACATCTAACATACACAATTAACAGACGCACTGCACACGATGATAATTAGCGCCCACAATTTTCATACGGTGGCTCGACTCTGTCGGGTTCTCTGTCGGTCACCGATGCATCAACCCAGTTTATCACTCAAATGGATCAAGAAGGCAATTCACATTTGCAAGAAAGAACAACAAGCCATGAACCGTGAAGAAGGCAGCTACCAACTCAGCACGCGTGTCACATACGACCAATTTCTTGGCACATCTACTTACTGTGCCAAAAACCGAAAAAAATGATGCATACATTCTTCTGATGAAGACTTCTGATGGAAGTTGAAACGTCAAGGTACATAAAAGTTTTTTTGGTCATATTCAATGAATTTTTTTGCACATCATTATAGCACATTTGATATAAATTCCATCAGTTATTTGACCAAGTCAGTCTGGTAAAAAATGCAATTCCAGCAATATCAGAAAATTTTCTTGGAACCTGTTAGGGGATCATCATAATCTGAACATCACTCAAAAACAACCACAGAAACAGTTGTTTTATAACTGCCAAACGATATGATTCAACCCTAAACATGTTTTGTGGCTTATGAAATTATATCTGACTGATCATCGCTGTGTATGTGTGAAGCAATGAGTAAGTAATGAAAGATTAAGACTGACCGCAGTGAACTTGTCTTTACTGAGCCCAGTCTTATGAACGCCGCGAGCCAACTCCAATGCTTCGTTCACACGACGGTCATTCAGCAATGACTGAATCTGTCAATGGCAGAATGTCATTGTTACAACTATCAACTATAACTCGTAAATGAAAAATTAGTGGGGAAAATTTGAAGTCTCATTGTATGTAATTGTTGCTTTTAATACATAGTTACATCACAATGATTGATTTTCCAAAGTTAGATCACACACTGACAATAGTATGCAACAGAACACTACCAAATAACATCATTGTAAGAGTTATTCGTAGCAACGAAATGCGGAGTCAAGAAGTAAATGTTTTGCAACAGACAACTCTGTAGCTCAAATAAAAGTAAAATATCGATTCTGACCTGTTTTTCTACGGGAACTGCAAGCAGATAGTAGACATCACGTGAAGTTGCGACAAAGACACGACCGTCAAATTCACCCATACATCGACCGCCAGAGAACGGAACTGTCTGCTTCTGCTGCTGGTCGAGTATGCTGCACATTACATGCAAACTTTTCAATGCACATACATCACTATCCAAGAATGAAAGAAAAATGTAATTCCACAGTTTGACGTAAAATACTTTCACTAATAATACACATACACACAAAGTGTATGTTTAATACACCCATTTTACTGAAATTACTCTGTAAAGGTAAAGATAAAACTCCCGTAGTCAACAGTATTCTGTAACAGCTCTGTGTCTGTAAAGCAATGCTCATCTCCATTTCAAGGCCCTGAGCCGACAGTGAGCGGTGAGCCACAGCTCAGCTATATCGCTGACAGGCCACACCTCTCCCATATACTGCCGTTACCTTCCCAGTGGTGAAGCCGATATCAAATTATACTGCTTGGTGACAGAGGCACATGTGTGTGTGAACAACTAGCCCTGGGTCGTTATCTGGCAGTGCACCGGGCTGGAGTCAAATTGAGAACCTCCGGGTCACTAGTTCGGCACATTATTGCTACACCCCCAAGCTGCATTAGGCCTGTCCCCATCTCCCCAAAACTAAAATTTTCTGCAACTGTCAGAGAAGCAAAATACTAGCATCGTGAAATGTCAGAGTACTCACACTGGATTACAACTGAACCAACAAATACATATGCATATATATTTTGTCACAAAAAAATGAAAGTCCTTGTGGCAGCCCACACTCCACAGTGAAGATTTTGTTACCCTAGCTTGCTCAATTTTTGAATGATCCAACCATGTGACAGACGGAGAGACGAAATTGCAATAGCATATGTGCGCTATAGTATACGTGCTGTCGTGCAGAAAAAATTAAGTGAAAATTCTGACAGCTCAGACACTTAGAGATCAGTGTCACATCCGACACCGGCGTCATCTACGGGAATACCTCTTTCACTAGATGAAACGGACCTGTGAACTGTGACAAATTCATCATTGAGTGTTAGTATGTACGGATGCGTGAACGCAACATGACTGATGTTGTTGGACCACTGCAGTGGCGGTCTCAGGGACGCTCCACACTTCACATGAGCAAACACACCCAGTGCACTGGTTGCGTTCAACAGATACTCCTCCTGTCATGCAATACAGAACATGACACGCACAAGTCTTTAAACTTCTACTTTTCATTCTAATAGCACACCAAATTCATTCCAGATTTTCTTACAGTTAACATGGTATATAATTTATTTACTTATTCTCTGACCTAACAATGGCCTCAACATGACTGCTAACTTGTAGGCTGGACGTTGGTATATTAGGTCATCAGACATCTACAATAAAAACGCTAACATTATTACCGTACTAATAATACTAGCAATAACTAAACTGTCAAGCTTTGCTTGAAGCTAAATACTGTCCATGAGTAGCCATACATGTAGTACTACGTAAACAAAAAACACATAAAAAACCCATGTGACCTTGACCTTTCACTTATGACCTTGATATTTAGTAGGATTTAAGAAACTGTTGAAGTACATGTTTATTTAAAATTTCATTAATCTATAGGTTATCATGTTTGCAGAAAAACAAAGAAAAACTTAGCTACAATGCTGAAAACAATAACGTTTCTGCAGGCAGTAACAACAACACAAAACTTACAATGCACACAACACGAACCCGTGAAATTTTTGTGATGGTGGGCATGACGTGCCCAGAATCAAACGAGAAAAGGTCCTGAACATGACCAGTCTCCATGTTGATGATTTTATACTCGGAAGAGAATGCAACACAAACATAGACTCCATCCACACTCTGTTAACACGCACATGCACAATGCCGTTAATCGGTTTTTGAAATCAGGCGTAAATCTCAAGTTAGCTGACCCAAAGTCAGATGGTCACCCCTCGTTTCAAAAACCAGGTAGGTGTCTCAAATTTCAAAACGTACAGCACTGACACCAAGAATCAGCGATATCCAAAAGTGCACTAGCTCAAAAAATACGGGTGAAAAGCCATCTCAAAGCAGTGGCTTGTCACCTGCCATAAGGGATCAGTCACATATTTTAGAGCATTTTTGCATCCCCAAAACCACATCTGGTGACACGATATTGTTTGTTACAATTTTTCCATGAGGTTGCACAAAATTACATGAATTCTGTGAGTATTTCAGGTTTGTGGCCAGCATACTTGTATACATTCAATGATACAGTTAGCAGTAAAAATAAACATTACCAGAGTGAGTGGAGATTCTGCGACTGAAACGTCTTTTAGAGCAATGACGCGATCTTCACAGACTGTGTACAACTGAATGCTTCGACGATGAGCCACACAAACCTGTATAAGCCCAAATTCCATTACCGACTCTGCGACAAAGTCCGGGACAATTTCGCGACAAAGTCGCGGACACAAATCATGAAAGTCCGTGACATAAATCACGTCGCCGACTTTCATGACTTGTGTCCGTGACAAGTCCACGACTTTGTCGAAAACTTGTCCCTGACTTTGTCGTGGACTTTCTGTGCATTGTGACGGACCAAATTCCATTAAAACGACACAAACGGGTTTGTCGTGGACTTCTCACAAACTTTGTCGCAAACATCTTGACATGTCGAGATAGTTTGTGTCCGAGACTTTCGTGATTTGTGTCCATGACTTTCCTCACAGGGAAGTTTCGGTGAAAGTCAGCATAATGGAATTTGGACTATAGACAGCAGCAGCAGCAGCAGCAATGTCATCATTACTACATCAGCAGTGCTAATGTGTAGGACCCAAAGTTTTCCGCGGGTTGCAGAATTTCAAGCCAAGCTGCAAAATTTGCCCTTTTCCATGAAATTTTGATAGTTCCGCGGAATTTTGCAAAAGTTGAGCAATGACCGATGATCAGTATGATAATCAGCTTGATAACATAATTAAACAGACTAAATATATCACGAAAAAATCAAATTAAACTGCCATAATATGTTAACCCTACTATATAGCCTATATAGTAATATAGCCATGGCAATACGGCACAATCGTAAATAAACACAATTCCACTTGACAGACTGCACTTTTAAAATGAAAAACAAAATGATAATTTTCTTTGACCCGCAGCCCATGCATAAATGAGCACTAAAAGAACTAAATAACTAAAGTATTCTCAACAAGATAGAGCTCAGTTTACTCACAAACATAAGGCCGCGGTAAGCCGCAGTAAGCTGTGGAATTTGGACGATTTTGCCACGGTGAGCCATGGAATTTTGCGAACTGTTCAGCAGAATTTGGCAAAATTTTATGCGGCCCTACTATGTGTGTGGCTCGGTGATGTAACGATAGCGTTTTGAACTAGTGACACTAAGATCCTCCGTTCGATTCCAGCCTGCCAGGTAACAACCTTGGGCAAGTTGTTCACACACACATGCTTTTGTCACCAAGCAGTACAATTTAGCACCAGTCAAAGAGCAGTGACACTCTCTGGCCAGGAAGGTAACTGCAAGTCTGGTAGAAAGTACTGGCAGCTGACCACCGGGTTGATGACAATGTCATCTGCAGGCTGACTGCTTTTGACCGGGATAAGCTCTGAGACAAATGCTAATTTTGAGTATGGGTTACCTTTACTTTTTTGTGCTTATGTGACATTTCAAAATAGGTATGTTTATGCAGTGTCATTATGAATATAACCTGAGCACCGGGTAGCTGTCGACATCTGGACCAAGCAAATCAAAGTACTAAGGTTAAAGTTAATCCTAGTCTCTAGGTAGTCAGCAAGTAGGTAACTTAAAGGCCAAGTCGCAGAAAAAACGATATTGGCTAAATATGTGTAGAATGTAGCACTAAATAATAATAATTGAAATGGAAACATCGCTAAGTAATTTTATTACAAATATGTTGTGCCAGCCGAACGCACCCGAATGGGCCACAAACACTGATGTCACTCACAGAACGCTTGGTTGACAAACTGACATTCGCATTTGAAAACACAGTATATCCATTGGTTTTACTCAAAATAATGTCCAATTAACAGTACAAATAATAAAGCAGAGGTGACATCAGAAATTATGACATTGTTTACCGGCATATCTGTTCACTACTAAAGGTGTGCGGTTTGTAAAATTAACGATGTGCTGAAACATTGCGGTTTTTTAATGGGTTAACTATCAATGGAAAATCTGGCCCTTTTTTCAGGCTATTTAGCGCAAATTAAGCTGCATTTGACCTCAAGGCAATAAAGCTAGTTAGCAACCCTCTTGCATGTGATGTCACAGTTCCGAATTTGGCCGAAACCATGAAAAAGGAAAAGTGAGTAGTATAAACCTGATTTTTAGGGTATTAAGATGTATTAGCAACCAAAAGACTAAGGATATTGACAAATCACCATTTGATTAAACCAATTAGCGCTTTATAACAGTTACATAAAATGATGTGACTTGGACTTTAATCAATAAGCCCGGCTGTAAGCTGCCATTACTTTACTTTTCACTGCAGTAACTCAAGGTTAGTAATCTAATGGCCAGGTGCAGTTTGTACCAAGCACTGCCAACATGCAGTGTCTGTTTTAAATACCAATAATCAACATAGCACAGCAGTACATGAAATGATGATTCCGGCAACTTATAATATACAAAAATGAACACCTACTGACCTCAACACTAAATGGACTGCTCTTCGTTGGGTTTTCATTCAAACAAAAAGCACTGATGCCTTTCACTTTGGCCCCACTCATCACCGGCTGCAATTGTCAGAAAATATTTAATAAACCTAATACAAATTGAAAAAATATTATCAATCCAACAATCCACATTCGTGCATGATTCACATGCCTAACCAGTAGCTGATAAATGAGAAAACAAAATGTAACAGTAAGAGTAAACATTTAATATTAATATTTAAAATATAAAAAAACTAT
>Ga0209671_1004695_pt1 | contig 13624 bp, 6 predicted proteins | sample WorMetHERISLAND2_2_FD_187401 | JGI IMG/M metagenome (GOLD analysis project Ga0209671, IMG submission 187401) | Marine gutless worms symbiont microbial communities from Max Planck institute for Marine Microbiology, Germany - Olavius geniculatus... | ecosystem: Host-associated > Annelida >... | reverse complement strand
CCGTGGGTTTTTAACCGATATGTCACCGTATCTCACAAAACAAGAGGGTATATACAGCGTTATTTTACCAATATACAATGTGGCGTACAACAGGGCCAGAGTCTTTTCTCTCCAGATTTTCTTGTCCCCCCTGTCCCCCACACCGCTGGAGGTTTTGATCGCTGCTTATTGCTGTTTCGCTACTCCCTCAATGTCCACTCCCGCGATTTCAGTCGCCCCTACAAAATCTGTCTTTGTTATAGATGTAAAAAACGTTTTTTTTACGTTTTTTATTCTTGCCACGTTTTTACGTTTTTTAACGTTTTTTATTTTCTCAACGTTTTTTATTTTGTTAAAAAACGTTCATCAAAATTTGAAAATTCTACCGAGAACGTCGAGAAGGGCTTTTAAAGCCGCATAAACGAATTAATATGCTATAGTTGTGGTAGTTTACTTACTTAATCTAGTGATACGTGGTCTTATGACTACACGGTTGAATTGAAATTGACTAAAATTTTTTGTCTCTTTTTTTAGTTTTAGCTGTACTGCAATTACAGCATTAGGTTTTAGGCAAGAAGTCGAACAAATTAAGGCTAACGTTTGTTATCAACGTTTTTAAACGTTTTTTTTATTTTTTCTGGAACGTTTTTTACATCTATGGTCTTTGTCGGAAAGCATAGGGCCTAAATGAGTATAGCGGACAACGACGCGTATCTTGCGGTATTCAGCTGTCACGTACAATAGCCCTGCAGTATATAAATGCTTCGTGCTTGTCTCATTGTTTTATCTAGGTTACGTGACAAATGCTTCGATGTACCGACAACATAAAAATCGCAGTTCGTGACCCTATTGTATGGTTGCATAATAGATGACGCACAACAATCAGGCATAGGCATATACGCCGGCCAGATGAATATGCTGTGGCCATATACCGGAATAGGGCCTATATAGCATTCGTTTATACTACGACAGTTATGTGTCAGTGTCACCAGCTGTCCGGTATATAGTCATTTGTGTTTAATGGCTGTGACATATAGGCCTGTTCTCAGGCCCATAAAATGACGAGTTGATAATGACTGTGCAACGTTGCACATTATGCAGGCATCATAATTAAACGCTCCCGCAGTGAAGGTAGGTGGGAGGGAGATGGTGTGAAAAGTCTTCATGAACATTGTATATGGTTGAACGATGCAGCTATCTATGGCGCTCGCAGAGAGGGCAAATAAATTTACACGGCGACGCTTGTGGCGACAGATAACAAATAAGTCTACAGAGCAAAAAGTCGACCATCGCTGACTTTCGTGTGCTCGCTACTCTCATTTTAGTGTTGTGCGTTTGATCCGCAGAAACTAGCTCTATCTGCAGCGCAAGTCCAAAAAGTAAACATCATTTACTCTAAGCTTACTACTATTGTTTACATCTTTAGGATACTGACAGATTTTCTTCACTGCTTAGGCCCACGTGCACATTTTCTGTGAATTAACTATAAAGAAGGGCTGAGTCGCCGAGGGAATGTAATGTGAACGATGAAACACTGATTATGCCAGATTGGTAAGGCACTAATTTCAGCAACTGATGCAACAGTAGGCCTATAGCATCTCATTAGGTTCTATTAAAAGTAGGCGTATCTTGTCTCCGGGATCGACGAATATCGAACCGCTGAGCTTATAGAACAAATTTGACAAGACAGCGACGTCAGATGAACAGTAGTCGCAAAACAGTATGTAAAAATCACTTTTACATACATGTATACCTATATTGTGCAGATTTCAGTTCGATATTTCGAACTGCAGTACTTTTTAAACGCCCATTATTCGTAGGCTATAGCCTCGTACGGCGGCGATGCGTGCACGCCGTGCACTATAATAACCACGTAGAACCTCGAGCGATTTAATGATGATTATACGATGATGATGGCAATGGACTGACGATGACGTGCAATGATGGGAGATCTCTATCGCATCCTGTCCTTCGCTTTCTCGTCATTTTTGAGTGAGCGCACACTATTTTCCGGTTTCTAACTTTCTTCGTACTAACCAAGTAGTCGACTACTAACTGCAATAATACATCGATCGACGAGCATCAAAGACTGCGTTTTAATTGTTACGGTATCTAGGGGCAGGGAATAAGACCGGCAATCTATCTCATCTTCCATATAATTGATTCGAGTTATTTAACTCATACGTTTTATAGTTAAGTTATTTTTCTAGTTCCACTCAGATTGGGAGTGTAGTATTGTGCTGCAGGTCTACGCCTCAAAATAATATTACACTGAACGTGCACTTTGAAAGTAATACTATCAATAATAAACCTATATAGCTCACTGTTTATGGTGTTGTCGTCATAGCACGACGTTGCGAAAGTTCACCCGGTTTATTCGATGAATGTATGCAGAACTGCAACACCCAAGATACCACCCACCATCAGATTGCACCAGCTGACTTTGGCCGCCCGATGCATCGCTAAATAGTCTGCACCCACCATCGCCATTGCTTGGCCCGAAAGCCGATACTCATTGTACCGTCCTGCGGAGGATAGAAGGCTGAGTCGAACTAGAAGTGCGTTAAGAGGGTTAGCCCCTGCCAAGGCTGTACAGTATAATGTGACAGTGGCCTTACGATTACAAACGCACATCTGCTCATGGTGAGATTCGATCTAGGCCCTAAAGGACGTCACACAAAGTCTGTGACAACATACTATTTCGACGTATACCGACTGGCATTTGGCAACGTGATAATAAGCACCTGTCGATACCACTGCAGGTTCGTTGGGAAATGCCGACGTTCGTTGGTTTTCTCTCGGTAACGACTGATCGTGACCGCGAGCAGCTCAGCTTTAAAGTCCATAAATCACATCCGGATAGGCTTCGGTCAGTCGGTGATATACGAATTTCCGGCGATTTACAAAATAATCGGTTAGCAACAGTTGGGGGAGATACTGTGAGGTCATTTTACTGCGAGAAGAAGACCGACCGGCCAGCCAGCAACACGTGTGTGAATCTAAACCATATGCAGTCGACGTGCTGTGTGTCGTCGTGGGCCGTGACGATACCGTTAATTGCCGTCGTAAAACCATAACCGGCAGCGCGGGGCGAGCACGGAGAACTGGCGGCGTTCGCTCGCTTGCGAGTCGACTCGGGCTCGCCGTCGCTATCCTCCAACAAGTGCGCGCGGCCGGCCGCTCTCTCTCTCGCCGGTCGCCACGCATGGCGCGCCCCGCTTATGAGTTTGTACCGAATGTAGCCATCTCCGGCGCCCCGTGCGTCCGACCCTACCTAGCTTCATCGGTCCACCGGCCGGTCGGTTTAATACCACGGCGCCGCGCCGCCGCCGCCGGTGAGTAAGCAGGCATCAATAACAACAGGCAGAAAGAGAATTGCTCAGAGCAGCTCAGACATGGAACGACCTCGACCGTACTGCACCGTGCATATGAGATCTATACAGTATACACTGTACACAGAAATATCGACTTCTTCCTCTTATTTGAACTATTTACCAGCATCAGCCGACGAACGCACGTTCACGAGAGAAGAGCGATCTAAATGGACGTGGAGCCGTGGTCCCCGAAAAAATACGTATTCGGGCGAGCTACAGTGTGCAGTGGAATCATATAATTTTACTACCATTTTCTGCATGCTTCCTAAAGTTAGAGTCGATAATGTTTGGGATGTTTTCTGACGTTTTTGTTCATTTTAATGCCTACTTCGTGTGTTCCGTTTCCCCTAGGTAGTGCAGAAACATACATTGGGTGAGATGAAAACTTGAGCGGTCGTTTGATGGCCAGCTGTGTCTGTGTGTCAGGAATATTCATACGAAAAAAATATCTGATAACAAGCTAATAGCTTAGGAATAGCTGTCGTCGACAACAATAGAAATGAATAAATAAATGAACAAGATTGCAGGTTATTGATAGACTAGTCCTAGAAAACGCACGACGATCGACAACGCGAGCGTTAAACGAACTCCGATGTTTGTCAATTTAGATCCGTCAGTGGGCTGATCGGTCGTTGCAGTGAGACAGGGCATGTATAAAGCGCAAACCGCGAAAGGCGAAAGCGTGAAATCTGTCCTAGAGTAAAGTACGAAAGTGAACTTGCGAAAACTGCAGTGCGAAGACGTGTATATAAAAGGCAAATAAGAAAAGTTATGTCCTGGAACCATTTCGCATTTTCTGTTTCGCCTTATATACGTACGCAATATATACGCTATAATGCGATGCAAGATTCGCATTTTGTTTCGCACTTTACAGTTGGACATATTTCGCGCTTTCGCACTTAGCAGCGAACGAGGCAGCAAGCAGCAGCTGGCTGCTGCTCTTCAGATAACACGGGGCTATAAATAATTATTTCTACTTCCATGGTCAGAAATGTGCGTTGCATCCAAAAATTGCGAAAAATTTAGGCCTACTAAAACCCCTTTTTGGAGTTGACTTGCGCGGGTCCACATAGCACGGCGAAAGGGGTGTTGGGATGGGCTGTCTCAATAAAGGCCGGGGGCGTCAGCTTTCATTCATTGACTGCAGTCCCGACGCCGGACACACACACACACACATACAGACAGACGGACAGACATACGCTTTTGCTAAGATTAATTTGCTCTGCTCGGTTTTAAAGAGCTGTATCAGCGACAGCTCAATAATGTCCGCAGGGATCCTTTTTGGGACACAGTGTAGTCGTAATTGAGCGGCGGTGGACGCCTTATCTAATTGACATGCACTGCCATAAATTTCAGCAGCAGTTTCGGCGTCTCTCTGCGTCTATTTATCTCGCTTGGAACTCTGGAACTCAGGAACTCCGGATTTACTGTTGAATCAGACGCACATTAAAAATACAGCCGCGCAAATGTGCTGCCGGCTTACTGCAGCTAAGACGATGCCTCTAATTGTTCTGGACGTCTAAATGTACGCCTGCTTGATGGATTAGATGGAATTATGGTACAGAACGTTGGACGCCAACGTACGCTGCAGTGTGAAAGGTCGACGTGTGCGGCGTGGCATTAAAACTGCATAATTTGCCATTTGGCGACACGTCGACGGCGTCGCTGAGTGCATGGGTACGTGGAGTGGACATTAGGCCGGTGTGTGTCATATAATATGCAAATCACAAACCGAGGATAACTACACTGTTCGGTCGACGAGCGCCAACGGCGCCCTATACTCTTGAGTGCGTGCTAATGCTTTTCAAATACACTATAGCTGCAGCCGTCTTATACTTTATCGGCGCTGCTTCTGTGTGTCGTTAGTGCGACGGTTTTAAGGGCGTCCATTCCGTGCTGTAACTATTGTACAGCCAAAAACACTATATTTGTCATCGGTCGAACTATAATAGTCTAGACGTGGGCGTGAAGATAGTAGATTCACAACTGTTAGCAAAAGTTCATCCGGCACATCGTACGTCCATTGAGAATTTCACCAAAACGTAGACTTAAGTAGGAAACTGGACCTGTTCTCTGGCTAGATCAGCTACTGTAGGAAGCTGACTACGGACAATATTACTGCTAGCGATAGGTGCACTTAGAGTAGAAACTGGGACGACCGGAAATGTATTGGGTCGCTGACGTAAGTAATATGGATGGTCGTCCATTGGGCCTGTTTAGAAGATCCCTTCGAGATTTTTCCAGTTCACCTACGTCTCGGGGCTCGTCCACAGGTAGTGGATTAGGGACTGGTTTACTTACTGGACCCCGACTAGAAACGACCGACCAGGAATAGATGTACGCTAAAGTGAACTAAGACCTAGGAGACCTTGGGGAAGATACGTGAATTTGGCATGAAGAAGAAAACAGTAAAGTCCCTAGAACTGGGTAGCCGAAAAGTAAACCGGAAGTATAAAACGCCCGCGACGCACCTGGGGTACCGGATCCAAGAGTAAGAAGTCAATATATCAGCGACAGGTAAACAATTTTTACGCGCGAAAGCAGAATGCTTTGCGCGTCTTTGCCATCGTCTGGGCGTCCGTCTGTCTGTCTGTCCGTCCGTCCGTCCGTCACACTCGTGAGCTGTATCAAAACGGTGCAAGCTAGGATCACGAAATCTTCACCGTGGACTGCCCCAAGGTCTCTAGTTTATCGTGACAAAATTTCGTGCCACTGGGTGCAGGGGTTCCCCTCGAACGAGGGCGTCGAAGAGGGGTACCCCCCATAAAAAGACGTCATTTTGCCGTTATTGGCTCGAATAATGTGAAAACGGTTGCGGATAGTTACATACGTGCTGCTTATCATAACAAGCACTGGTGACAGGCTTTTTGGATTTATTAACATCGATGACCTTGAACGACCTTGAACCTTTCAAAAAGAGGTTTTTAGTGATTTTTTTGCAAATTTTGGATGCAGCGCACACTTCAACACTGAATTGCGACGAAATGGCTGGCGATAGACCAAAACAGTCTGCGTATGAAATTTTCAGCATTCAACGTAGATTTTAGCAGTTCAAGTCCCGACCCCTAGGTTCAAGGAGGCCAGCGCAGGCGGGCGTCAAATACAGCTATCCCCCTAAAAAGTGATTATTTTACCCCAATTATCTCGTGTAGCGTGAACACGGTTGCAGATAGGCACAGACATGCTGCTTATCATAACAAGCACTGGTGACAGGTTTTTAAATTTATCAACTTCGATGACCTTGAATGACCTTGAACCCTAAACATATTGATTTAACGTGATTTGTTGGCGATTTCTGGCTGCAAAAGAGTGAATTACGACGAAATGGATGGAAATAGACTACGATTACCTGCGAACAGGAACTGCTATAGGCTTTCGCGCGTCTCGTGAGCTTTGCTCAAATTACTTGTAATTTAAGATGTCGGTGTGTGCTATAAGCACTTACCTTGTGACGCATTTAATTGTTTTTTTTGCTACAGAGTATTTGTAATAAAGCACTGCAGATAAAACAAATTTTTCTACTTCACCGAGCAGTATATGTAAACTCTTTACTCAACCCGACCCGACATGATTCGCGGGTGATTCACGTCTACAGTTTGGGGATTAGGAACTTGACGAATAACTGTATATACGAACTGTACTTATACACACAAAAGAAGTGAGCCTACGGATTGTACTTAATTAAGACTAGTAACGGCACAAAACAGTAGCAATCTCTGTCATTACTTGACTGCAGTGACTGTACTTTCAATCCTTTTAAGGCTTCATTTTAAAACAGATGTTTATTTAGTTTAATTTAGTATGTGTAGGCAATCTTAGTTTGGTTTTATTACCTGAGTGTTATTTGTTATTTGTTATTTTACTACAATGTAAATTTCACAGTTTCTAGACTAAATTTGTCAACAGGCACATGTTAAATTGAGTGTAGTGTAGTGTAGTTGAGTTTATATTCAGTGTTTGTTTCTATCGGTGTATTCTTGTAGTGTTATAAATTTGTATTGCTCATATCAGTGTTTGATGCACGTTTGATGCGTCTCATTAAACCAGTCATTTATTCATTCATTATGAGATCTGAGCAATATCAGTTTTTCCACGTATTTAGAGTCCAGTCTAGTGCATATTGCAAATTACAAATCAGTAAAAATATGACTAGCTGCGCTAAATAATCTCTCAATTTTGTTCAGGCTGGCCGGTATAGCGAAAATGATGCGAGCAACTGTGGACAAGCTGAGTAACTTAGTAGGTCTACTCGGACACTACCAAAAATTCACGGGCAAAATCGAGTACACCCGTACCCGTGGAAACTTTTCCCGACCCGACCCGAACTGTACCAACTAGGCAAGCCTCTAATCTGTAAACACGTGAATTATTAATTAGTAGACCAGCATTTGACTGGAGCTGACGTAATCGGTAATCGATACTGCGCATTGGTAGCATTTTGCCAGGTGAACAGACGCACTGAACTGTTAAGGTGGTTACACACTGGCGACGAATCAACCTACAGCATAAATGTTGCAGAACTAGCCATTCAACCAGTGATGTAACCACCGCCTAACAGATGAAATAATTGTGAAGCTAAACGTCTTCAGTTACATGATTATTGCATTTTACTGTCGTTTTCATATACGAGTTATATATATATATATGTATATATATATATATATATTTACATATACTTTTATATGTATTGTAAATTTGTAAATAAGTAAGTAAGTAAGTAAGTACTCGGTTGCAGTCTGTCACTTGAATATTAGAACTTACAATTGATTAATTAATTGACGTTTTTCACTATGATACAAATACGATTTCTGTGTGTCAAATGATAACGTGCCGGTTTTTAGCCGACTGTACTCACATGTAAGTAACGGTCGAGCTATTGGCATAATTGTTGTCCGTCTGTCTCTCCGCGTGTCCGTCTGTCTGTAACTGATGTATTGTCGCTAAAATTTAGATCGTAAAAAAACCTTTTTACACGAATAATTAGCCATGTGTGTTAAACTTACGCATGCAACATTTTAGCCATCTAGCGCAAGAGAAACATTTTCAAATTGGTGGTTGAATGAAAGAAGAGGGGGGTAAAAAGTCAATGGAAAACTGACCATATCTTGAAACGGCGAGAGATACGGCCAAGGCTACTATTAATCACTAACAGGAAGTGGCATACGCCTTATCAGATAAAATAAAAATCATCGACCTTGAATGACTTTGAAGGTCCCTGACAACCAGTACGGTCGGTTATCCTAGCAACAGCGGGGCTTCTTGTATATTCTCTAAGCATCCCATGAAGTCGTTTACAAGTTTATGCAACATTTTTGACTGTAACTTGAAAATCAATTATCAGATTTTGATAATTATTGGTACGAATGTTTTCGACATAACTTACCATCAAATTACCATTTTGTTTCCCACCTCACCCAATGTATGCTTCTACACTGCCTAGGGAATGCAGATCAAGCGAAATATGTGTTGAAATAAACAGGGAACCTGAAAAAAACATCCTCGAATTATTATTACCAGTCGTCTCTTGACTTCACAAACATTTCTAAACTTCATATGGTGGACACGCTGCTGCATGACAGTCAAACCTTGTAATAGACCGGTTGTTAGGGCCCACAGATTAAAATAGATAAAATTTATCGACGTTTTTTTCATTCATTTAACATGCATTGTGCTTGGTTTTGCATGGGTGAGGTGGAAACTAAAACACTTGTTTAATAGCCGGTTGTATCAAAAATATTTCTGCCAAAAATTATTGAAATCTGCTGATCTTTCTTCAAGTTACGATCGATAATGTCGGGGATGTTTTTTCAGGTTTCCTGTTTATTTCAACACATATTTCGCTTGATCTGCTAAATCCACCAATGCTGACATACGTTGTAAAAAGTATGTAGTTCGAAAAAGCTCTGATGTTGACGTTACATAGCCCGAAAACAAAACAAACAATTGCTTTTAAAAACCGCACAAACGTCGATTTTCCAGCCACGATATACCATATTTATGGGTCTCATTTTTAGGGAAAGAGGTGCGGAGAGAGAGACTGCTCGCAATTGTCGGCGAGTTTTCACAGCTCTTCGATAGCGCGCCAACAAATAGAAGTGTGACATTGTTGCGCAGTTATTACGAAGCAGATGTAAAGCCGCCATTAAGTTTCTGGTACACCTGCAAGCGTCGTCAAAACAGGCGAGATCGCTATGTCGAAGTCATGTCGGGACATGTTCCTTCTGTAACGTCGCTGTTAACTGGCCCATTTACCACACACTTGCGACTGCTTACAGACCGCTTCTGTCGGTATTGTACGTTTACTTGAAATATCGCCTACACTTTTTCCGTAAGTCGCATCTACTCATCATACTAGCGTTGTCTTTGAATTCTGTTGCTGCATCAGTAGCCGATTTGACGTTTGATGTAGTTTGACAATGAAGGATGCTATTGCGCGTGCTGAATGCTGTATGCAGTCACTCGGAAATTGACGCTCATCGGTAATTAATGGCTGCTGATGGCGGCTGTCACGTGCATGATGACGGCAAAATAACAAGCTTAGTCTTTTTCGGTAGAATCAGATGACTAAATTGTCCGGCTATTGAGTGCGCTTTGGTCCAGTACCGGAATTCGGAGATAGTTTTTTTTAAAACTCATCACAGCCAAATTACTAAGAATTTTAATACGTTTTGACCTACAGCAGCAGTAGAATTCTGCTATTTAGTGCATTGGGTAATTTGTTTACTCGGCTTACTTATAGGCCTACGCCGTTCAATTATGTCTATAGACCTAGATGAAGAAAGAAAAGCGGTACACTCACATTGCGATGTGTGGAGTGCAAAGTGAACCGTGAATTAATTTACTTTTGCGTCTTTAACATGACTGTAATTAAACATGTGACAAAGGCGGGCCACTTTTGGCATGACCCCTTTAGCACTCTAAATCCACCAATGCTGACATACGTTGTAAGAAGTCGCATTTCGCGGCAGCGGTGACTTCATTTGTTGATCTTTGCGGGACGTCTATCATCGTTCAGCCATTGAAGCAAGTCCTCCTCACTCTCTTATTTATCTGTCCCTTTTTCTTGTTTTCTTATCTGTTCCGCTTTCCCGTTTCTTTTCCGGGGGGGTCATTCCCTAAACTTAGCCATGGTTCTAAGAAGCTTCTTCAACAAAGCCGTTTATTTTGATACATTTTGGATTGCAGAGGATGCTGCTGTCTGCGGTGGTACGTCGGTACGCACTGAGTACCCGCTGCAGTCGCCGGACATTTGCGTCGTTGTTGACGTCATGGCGCTCGGCTGATGGCAGCAGCTCGGACGACGAAGATGCCTTGCCGCAGGCGCAGACTCGCATGTCAGTCAAACCGCGCATTCTAATCACAGGTAAGTGCCGGGCGTATATATAGGCAAGCTAAGGCTCGATCTCCACTACGTCGATTCGTTGCGAGGCACGTAAGCAAATAAACATTTACAGCGTGGCTAAAGGAGCATACACAGCGACGTAACTAAACTGAACTAAACTAACATAATTTAGTTTTTGACAAACTGACCAATATTCAAACAGTAATGCATTGAAGTATATACGTCGCCTAACGGCGTCGGTAGCCTACGTGACTATGCGCACACACGACGTGTCAACCAATGACTGATAGCTTTTCTTTGCTTGCTCATTGGTCAGTTCATAAAAAACTAAACGGTGCGAGTTCAGTTTAGTTCAGTTACGTCGCTGTCGCTCTGTGTGAGTCTTAAGACACTACTGAATTGGCTTACTCAGCCGCACTTTAAAAAAACACTTTAATGTTTAATGCGTACAGAGCGACAGAATTAAATTAACTGAATTAAAATAAAATGAAAGCTTTTAAGACACAAATTGGTCGGCGATCAACGAGTTTCGTTCGTGAGAGAAAAAGGGAGAAAAACAAAAAGCGAAAGACTTCGAGAAAAAATGTCCTACAACAAGTTTATTTCATATTTAATTGGCTACACATAAGCGGTTTTTACGCGCGAGAGCTAGCATAGCTATAGCGCGTATTAGCTACGGTAATTCTGTCCGTTCGTCTCTCTGTCTGTCCGTCCGTTTGTCACGACCCGGTACCAATTCAAACCTGGGTGAGATAGAGAGTTAGGAATTTTACCATATGATAGCCTAGAGTCTCTAGTATTTCGTGACAAAATTTCATGCCACTGGGGGAGAGGGGTCCCCACAAATGAAAAGGCGAAAGAGGGGGACGCCCTCTAAAAACGTTATTTTACTCATATTGGCTCGTCTGGCGTGAAAATGGTTGCAGATAGGCACAGACATGCTGCTTATCATAACAAGCACTGGCGTCGAGCTTCTTAGAAATGTCAACATCGATGACCTTGAATGACCTTGAACCCCCAAAATAGCGAGTTTTAGTGAATTTTCTACGATTTCGGGCTGCGACACGCATTTCAAGAGTGAATTGCGCCAAAATGGCTAAAGATTGACCAAAACAACCTGCGTGTGAAATTTTCAGCATTGAATGTAGATTTTAGCAGTCCAAGTCCGAACCCTCTACTTTCAAGGTGGGTTGCGCAAGCGGGTATCAAATAAAGGTCTCTTCTGAAAAGTGGTTATTTATACGTTGTTGGCTTGTCTAGCGTGAAAATAGTTGCAAATATGCACAGATATGCTGCTTATGATAACAAGCACTAGCGACGAGCTTCTTAGAAATGTCAACGTCGATGATCTTAAATGACCTTGAACCTTAAAAATATTGGTTTTAGACTTTAGTAATTTTTTGACAATTTTTGGCTGCAAAAAAGTGAATTGCGACGAAATGGATAAAGATAGACCAAGATTACTTGCGAACAGGAACTGCTATAAGCTCTCGCGCGTCTCATAATCATTAGCTCAGATTTTTTGTATAACCCTATGTTTGCCACTCGGCCAGTATATTCTTATTTTGTTTGTTACTCACATGTCATGCTACCTGTGCTGGTTGACACATTAAAATAAATAAACTAAATAAACAAAGTTGTAGCCTATAACAAATCCACAACGAATGAGAACAACAGTGGAGCTCGGGCCTTATTAGCGTCACTCAATCATATTAGCCCGGACACGTGTGGGCTTACGTACCGGATCAATTCGGATGTCGCCGGCAATGTTTATTCACACCGGTTGGTCGTGTGGGTGCAAAATCATCACACCTACAAAATAATGTAGGCTTATAGTTATGGCAATCGAAAAAGTGAGATAATAGCTTTTGTCATCATTTCACCAAGTATCAATCGATTTTTAGATTTTTAGTTCGTTTAGTTTTATTTTGCGCTTAAACCGTGTAATAAATTGCACTGATTAATGAAAATGTAACACTATAACAATGCTAACAAATGGCTAGTTTTTTTCGGGTCCACAGTTTCTGGATCCTTTATTTTTTCAAATCGCGATACTTTGCTTGCAGGTGGACTTGGTCAGCTCGGCCAAGGTCTTGCAAGAACGTTGAGGTGAGACTGCTTTTATCATCTTTAATGTTTTTAAAACTTACATCAGTGCAGTACAGCTAATAAGAATTAGGCCTAATATAAAAATTAATTGACAAGTAATAATTTTTAATTTATTTTAAAATCTTTATTTTAATGCCCGTTTAACGTAACAGCTTCACATACATGCCAGTAAAACAATTTTTGACCTATACTTATTCGTCAGCGCGTGAGTAATGTGTAGCCTATAATAGCATATATAGACCTGTTATTCTTTTTTAAAAACAAACTTAGTTCAGTTTAGTTAAGTTTAGTATTTGTTTTCTACTTAAATATGTATTTTAAAGTGTTATATTTTAGTCTCATTTGCTTATGCAGTGTTGATGCACGTTTGTTGCGTCTCAATAAACCAGTCACCAGCCAGTCAAAAACGAACGCTTATTTGCCACGTAGAAAAATCGAAGTTACGTGCATAAATAGGCCTATACTTTTTCGGTACATTTGTTTGGTAGACGTCATTTAACTATTTTTGCGCTATGCTTTGACGTTGAATAAATTTGGTGCGAACATTCAAAACTCTCCAGGCATTGCGAGAACAAATAAAGTGGCCTATTATTAGGTTTCATACGTCGCAACTTATGAAATGTTTAAAAGTGTAGGCCTATAACTGAATATCGTGTGTGATGCAGGCAGCAGTACGGCCGAAACAATGTGATTCTATCGGACATAGTGAAAGCACCAAGCAATATTTACAACGACGGTGCGTCTACTATCTCGTGTTTCTTTTGTTTTTATTACGCTGTTCTTAGATTGTTTTGCGAACACGTGGGCATGTAAATGTAGG
>Ga0209671_1004694_pt1 | contig 13628 bp, 10 predicted proteins | sample WorMetHERISLAND2_2_FD_187401 | JGI IMG/M metagenome (GOLD analysis project Ga0209671, IMG submission 187401) | Marine gutless worms symbiont microbial communities from Max Planck institute for Marine Microbiology, Germany - Olavius geniculatus... | ecosystem: Host-associated > Annelida >... | reverse complement strand
CACAGCTAACAAGTAAAAAAAAAATAAACCCAACTAAGACGACATGGGATGACTCTTGTTCTATGCAAAGCAACAACTGGATAAATTGAAGCCAATATGATTTGGCTATGCATACACCGATACAGAAGTTTTACAGCACCAACCAATTTAAACAAATACGAAACCTGTGCTGGTGAGGCACGAATGGCAGCCGGTGGACCAAGTGCCATTGGTGGTGCGGAAAAGGCATTCAGCAACCCAGCATCAGTAGACATCGCTGCCGGAGGACGACTGAACTGCTGCTGAAACGGACTAGTATTAGTCGGCAGAGGAGCTACACTAGCACCCAGCTGTGCTCCGTGAATACTACTGGCTGGCATCCCATTCACCTGAGGCTGCCATGCAGGACTGGCCACGCCAAACCTGCTTTCTTGCACTGCCTGCACTTCAGGTTTAGTTACAGTGGAGACCGGCTGAAAACCAGGAGCAGAAAAGACTGGCAAACCACTACTAGCAGGCGACACTACTGGACGGTTTGCATATCCTGTACATAAACAACAAAATATGGTCACAACAAACTGCGTAGATACAGCACAGAAAAGGATATTATAACAATGTAGCTCAAGTAGTACTGGCAGCAAATTGTCACTCTGAAGCCATACTGCATTATGTGTGTGCTTGTGCATTAGACTGTAAAAAAATTTAAAGTACATCAATAGCCATACTTTCAGTCTTTCATATTAAGCATACGCACACAACATAAAATACATGATCAAAACTGTAATGGTGCACTACTCACAGTTTTGACAAGCAGCAGATAAGTGACTTCAAAGTTCAAATGACAAAAGGCCATCTGGCTGCTAAACACTGAAAACTCTGAATATGACGCAACCACAATTTCTGCAGACACTGCCTCTGCTATATCTCTTTGCCAACTTACGGCAAGCTAGTCCATTTGGAATTACGGAACTTTCGTTCCCACATACTTTCGCTCCAGGGAGCAAAAGTTCCATGGGTGGAACTTTCGTTCCTTGAAACTTTCGCTCCCCAGAGCTAAAGTATCATGAAACTTTCGCTCCCTGGAACTTTCGCCCACAAACAAGAATTACTTTTTACTAATGCAGGCCTAAATTTTATGCACAACCGAACGTTGTATTACGAACGTAGGCAGCAACATTCAGTATACGACTTCAGTGCAGTACATTATCGTTTTATCCCCCCGTTTTCTGATTTAACTAATGACAATGTAGGCCTACTGTAGATCAAAAATGCACTTATAATGTGAAGCGAAGTCCAACGTACACTGTAAGTCAAAATTAAGGCTCAAGGCTTACCGGTAAGCTTAACACCTCGTTTGAATTTAGTGACGTACTTATCCCTTTTATCAACCGGCACCGCGTGTCGGTAGGCTTTGACTCAAGCAGCTTCGATTCCTGCTCCCGCGTACATTACAACAGGCCTATAACCTGGAGGAAAATATGTAAAGAAGTCCGTATGTCTAGTGGTTGGCGCGCGTTGTAGCCTAATAATGATAACTCGAACAGTCAATCAATCTCAGTACATCATTTATTACGCAAATAGCAGCACACACATAGGTATAAAATACACATGACATCAATTATTTTTATCACTATAATGACATCATAAGTAAATAACCAAAAAATAAGGGGAGCAAAAGTTTTAGGGTACAAAAGTTTCGTTCCATGGAACGAAAGTTCCATGGAACAAAAGTTCCAAGTCACTTTCGCTTCTGGGAACGAATGTTCCAGGGAGTCGCTCCCGGGAGCAAAAGTACGTGGGAACGAAAGTTCCTGTTACTGTCCATTTGCACCACACTGGAATATACAGGTTTGGATGTACAAGGAATGTAAATCACTGATCATGTCACTTATTGACACTGCTTTAATTTTTAAAAAATGCTAATGGATAATCACAATTAATTTCTTGTTAATTAGACAGCTCTAGTGTTTACACACACACAAACACCTACACTAATTTATATGACGTAATTAACGACTGGAATATTACAAACTATCAGCCAGTAAATTTACGACAACCAATAGACAGGAACCTTCACAAAAATAAAAACATACCATCAAACGGATATCGCTGAGGTACAGTAGCGTTTGTTGTGGGTCGAACGTTGTATGTATTTTGTCCATTATAAGATGGCACAGGCGTCCGTTCACTGTTAGTGCCCTGATAGCCAGGATGCTGAACACGATCCATCGTCTATACGAATAAGATCAGTGTGTAACATTAACGTATTTCAAACAGTTTAAAAACAGTGGTGATACCAATTATCCAATAATCGTACACATTTTCATAAACGACACTTTCACACAATCACTAATACGAATCATCAGTGTTGTCAGATAACCGGAAGTTCGTCTTGGGCATGCGCACTGATCATACGTGGCAACGGCGTTTTATAAAGCACAGGATATCACGCGAATTCGAAAAGCTAAACCTAACAGTACGGTACCCACTACCCAAGTTCTCAAAAACTAAAGTTCTCAACTACCGGTAAAAATACCCGGTAAATGTAAAATCCAGTACTTGCTATTGCGCTTCTTACATTAGACAAACTCAAGACCAGAAGCGTTTTTTCAATTTCACAAGTGGCAGCTGATTGGCATAAGCTGATGATACAGCGCACGCAGCGCACTATGCGGCCATGTATTGCTCACGTCAAAGAACAATTGGATTCTCGGTTTGCAGCAAGCAGACATACCACCGCCCCAATCAGCCACACTGAGCCATTAGCCTGTAGCCATATTTCCCATCCCATAGAGAGTAGGAGGCTGAGTTGACCTGAACTAAGTGCGAAGTTCTTCTGAATTCAAATTCTTAGACCACTTTCAAGTTTTGTTGAAATGCTCTCTTTACTAATTATGATAGTGGTTGATATAAATATATCCAATCATCTCCAATGAAATGTCTGCTGAGTGTCCTCAACACGTGCGATCAGTGGCGCTCAGGCGGATTCAAGATGAAAGAGTGGAGTAATCCGGCCATGACCTCCACCGCCCTTCCCCTTTCAGTTATATGCAGTGGCTATGCGTCCATATTCCCCTTGAATAAAAAAAAACTTGACATATTTTGGGAAAGAAATGTTCAAAAATATGAAATATTTAACAATTCAACTACAAACTTTTGCCAAAACGTTTTCATAGGCCCACTGGGAAATTTATCTGGGACGTTAATTTTCCATATGTAAGCTGCCTTGTCTGCCCATCTTTATGTCTGTGTATTCTTAATGCTGGGCAACTATTAGTCTCTATGCTTTGTTGTCCAGCTGTGATGACTGTGTGCCACAGTATACTCCATTCATTGAAATTAAATAGATAAATGTAAACTCTTACAATGACATGCAGATGGACATCCAACATCTGCAGCCTAATCATTTCAGTTAATTAAACCTATTCTACACAGCATCATGTCGGAACCATATAATTTTTGCCAGCAGCGCTTAAATTGAGGGGGAACGTTTTTCTTCCAAGGGACAATGATGTTCTCCCAATTTTGGGAGACATGGAGAGGCAACTCTGCTTCATCTGAACTTTTGTCATCAGATTCATACAAAATTGTCACAAAAAGCCAGATTTTATGGCTAGTAGTATGCACATTCTATTTTGGCTTCAGCTCTGCTCCAGACGCCACTGAAAGAGCTTATGATACTTCCCCAGATCCCTCAGTCGGCTAGGAAGGAAACACACATTGTCCAGACCTTTGGAGGCTTTGGCATCTGATTAGAGTTCTCCAAATTATTTTTTCCACAATTTAAGCATTGTCTGCATGTACACATAACTTTAAAAATACAACCATACTGAGGCATCAATTTTTTGGAAAAAAGGTTTCCATATAATCTAAATGCAAAAATTCAACAGCAGCCATTGCACACACAACCTGACTGAAACTGCAAAGCACGATGGACAATCAAAATATCTACTAATGCCATACACGATATATGCCAGTGCAACAGTATTCAGCTAACAGCAGATTGCATAATCAGCAGATGCAAACAACAAATTATAAATTCAATTATCATCCCGATTTCTACAGTCGACAGTCAATACCCTTGACTAAACGCGAAGCAACAAGACACTGTAAACAAAGCACATAACAAAACAAACAAGATGTATACCAAAAACAATTAAGCATTTCTGTGGTCCTCAATATGGATGAAATAACAAAAAATATATATAAATGAACATGTAATAAACATATAATAAGCACCAAAACTTGCATTTTTACTGGCTGATATACACAAAGAGTACAGCAATATAAGTCTTAAACGTTCAGATGTATAGATATATAAAGCATATAAAGTGATGCAACTAACAGACTGAATTGATGAAATACTAAAAACTATTCCCATGTAACTAACAATCAACTAAAATGTGTGCTGCCAAAAAAAACAGATAAACTAGCTGCAGACAACACATCATTGCTTCTAAGAGTCTAGATTGCATCAGTACACTCTCTAAACCAAAGTACACACTGCACGCTGCTATGTATCAGTCTGGACACAGACATTCAACGGTAAAGAGTGACACGGGGATGAGGACAGCGGTAATACCAGTGGCGTATTTAAGGGGAGGAGGGCCACTGTGCGATGCCCCCCCCTTTGGCCCGACCATGAAAATTTTTTACAGGTGACTTTATATGAGAAGGTGTGTTTTTTTGCCATTTTCCAGCAAGAATTACAAAATTCAACAATGTTTGATGGTCTTTTTAAATTTTTTTCATACTGATACAATATGCGATTAAAATCGCTACGTGAGATTGCATCTGATATGACGCCGGCGTCTCCGAATGCTTTTGAAAACCAGCTGCAAGCCATATAGGCCTATAATATTTCGACCAGGGGCTCTGCCCCTGGACCATGCTGGGGGCTCCCTCCCCCCAGACTCCCGTTTTAGGCTCGTGCTCTGCGCGTTTGCCATGCCCCCCACTCTTTGCCAAATCCTAAATACGTCACTGGGTAATACCGTGGTAATGGGGACAGGAGTTAGGTTAATACAGCAGGAACAGAAACAGGATTTGCGGTATATGCACAGTAATGAGGACAAAAGTTCTACAACATCGTCCATAGACAGATTTTGATTAAAGACGTATACTTGTGTTACATACACCGGATTACAATTTCTGCAGCTAGAGTAGAGTCTACATGTGATATTTAGTGAAGTGAACTAACGCTAGTCATTTAGGCTACTATGATGATTAACAGTTACTCTGAGCTTGACTTGTCAACTGTAGAGTTTATAAACATTATTAATGTGCAGTGTATTTGTAAGCAAAAGTAGAAAAATGTGCGGGTTATTAGTGGCAATCATTTTCATCAAAATAACGATGGAAGTGGGGACAAAACGTGTGGGGATGGGGACAAAGTGTGTGGGGATGGGGACAATTTCATGGGGTTGGAAATGGGTATGTTATGTCATCCCCGTGTCACTCTTTAATCGGCAGAACGACTGACCTACTTTGCTGCCTCAACGAGCACGACTGGGTCACTGCCAAGCACGACTGCATCGTGATCAATGCCCTCAGGGATGTTGATGATGTCGCCTGGCGTTAGAACCACTTCCTTGCCAAACATCCCAACCTGAAGCCGACCGGAAATGAGCGCATCTTTGCGTGGTTCGTCGTGCGCGTGCTCGTGCATGACAGTGCCAGGATCATACTTCTCTACCAGACACCGGTAGCCACGAGACTGCAGCACAGATGAGACATTCTCCGCAGTCAGAGGACCTCCAGTCGACTTGTTCCACTTCTCCATGATCACGTCCCCCTTCACCGCATCCAGAGCAACGACAGGCGCCGGTCCAATCACGGCAGTGTTGTGGTCGATGCCGATCGGAACACAGATTGTGTCTCCTGCTTGCATTACCACCTGTGTCCAGCACATCATGAGATGTATACATGTCTGCTTTGCGACCTCCATGAAATGTAGGAAAAAACACAGATCACCTTTAATGTGCATTGTACAACTTCTGCTACAAGGCCCAGGCTTCTGTTAGTTCAACTGACCTCAAACCCCTGACTTGTATGGCAAACAGAAGTGGAACAACGTAGGTTTGTGCAAAACGTTTGTGGGTTGTTTAGGTTTAAAAGCTTTCTAGGTTTAGCGTACAAAAAAGCAGACAAGAAAATTCATAAGACAGAAAGAACATCCCAATTTTCTGTCACATCATTTTCTACAAAATATAGCAGAACCCAAAATATAATAATATAATTTGCAATCAAAATTGAACAATTGAAAACCTAAAATTTGGACCCCAAAATTTCAAAAACCTACAAACTACAAACAAAGACTTCTCAAACGGACTTTCCTGCCCAGACCAGGCTTCAAACAGACTTCTGGGTCAGTGCGTGACTGCATGCTGAAAGGTAAACTATCTTTGAACATCCAGGTTGATTCAGCCTTCTACCCTCAATGGAATGGTACAATAAGCATTTGCTTTCAGACTTATTAGTAATTGATGGATAAGGTAAATATAACACAACTATAGCTGCCAGTTTAAACAAAACTGTGGTTCAAGTTGACTTGTTTAGTCCAACAAGAAATTTGAGCAAAGCTCACAAGACGCACGAAAGCCTATAGCATTTCCAGTTCAGTAGTTATAGTTGAAAATTGGGGTGTTCACTAAGTTAATATACAAATACCAAATTCTCTATCTGGATCACAAATGATAGTAGCGTGGTGCCAAGGTCTAACGTAGGCCCTATCTCGTTCCACCCGTGTGAAGGTAGCAGCACCATCGAACAAAATGTCACAAATTATGCTGTAAGATATGCAAACTGTTTCACCAAATACTGTGCATCAGTAATGTACTAAATAATAAATTACTGCGCTCACAATATAACGAAGTCGTTTAACGAAAATCTGTACGAGAATTTGGATAAAATAAAACACCATTATTACAGTCATACCGCCGAAGTGCATATATTATAGTATCGTGGCGCCGCCTTGTGAATGATTTTGTGTTGCAGCCGCCAAAAAATCCATAAAACCTCCTATTTTAGCGTTCAAGGTCATCCAAGGTCATTGCATTCGGCGCCAATCGATAGCCAGTATACGATTTCCTATTAGTGATTAATAGTAACCTAGGCCTTATCTCGCACCGTTACTGAGATACAGCGACTTATTTGCCAACATTCGCAACTTTTGCCTACCCCCTCTCGTTTAGCACCCTCGTTCGAGGTGACCCCCTTCGAATTTATGAAAAAGCTTTACGGTTCCTGAAACTAGAGTCTTCCAGGCAGCCGATGGTGAAGATTTGGAGATCCTAGCTTAAACCATTTTTGCCTGATCCACCCGTGTGACAGACAGACAGACAGACGGAATTGCGATGGCTAAGACGCTCTGAAAGCAGTAGCTGCTTTCGCACGTAAAAACCAGCAACCGCTAAACATTTATGCTATATTCATCACACGAATGTGCTACATTAATCTGCAATCATCACTACATAAAAATCTGTGCAGAGATGTAAATATGTATTGAAAATGCACCAAGTTTGTTAAATTTTACCTCTTTTCCAATCATGGAGAATTTAAGCTGTCCACTGAGTATTGCTTCCTTGCGATGCTCCTCATGGGCGTGGTTGTGCAGGACAGAGCCTGCTGCATAAGTGTGCCGCTTGAAGTGATAGCCTCGGGTTTTCAGCTTGCGTCCCAGGTTCTCCTCATTCAGCACGCCATCAACTGACGGATTCCACGGATCCACCATCAGGATTCCCAGAATTCCCTCAAATATTGATGCAGGCTCATTTCCTACAACCTGCACCATGGCACAACTATTAATCAATGACAAAATATCATCACATCAGTAGAATCACTGACCACTTGTGAGAATTTATGTCCTAAATGACATCTTTGCATCAACAGACAGTTCATCTCAATCAACATCAAACCCAATCAAATAACTTTGCTTAGTGATGATGATTATAAATTCACATATCAGCATTCTGGTTAAATACCTTACCGGTAGTACATAATAATTGTAATAATAATAATAACAATAGTAATAGCCACAACAATGTTTACGGTGCAGTCATCATGGTAATGAACTGCCACTGAGAGAGTTCACTCGGTTAACTGGGCAAGAGTAGCATGAGGGCCAGGTGACTGCCGACCTTCGAACTAGGCCAACAGACCCCCCCGAGTCTCAGATCTGCCGACAAACTGGCAGCTACAGTACTACACTCACCATCACCATTTATTACTACTCAGGCCAAAACCTGATACTAATTTTACCATCCCATGAAGGGTAGAAGGCTGAGTCAAACCTAGCTGGCTGGCTTCGCACCGAGATGGCTTATCTGCCCATAGACAGTCACCCATCCAAGTACCAACCGGGCCCACCACAAAGTAATTTCTGTGATTCGACTCAACAAATTACCCCTATGCCATGCCACCATACAGTGCAAAATGAGCACAAATACTGCTGTAGTGCTAAAAAATTTATATCTCTAAAAGCACATATGTATTAGAAACATATTACATTTAATAACATTCAAACTTTCTGCAGCAGCAAACTAAACAAAAATTAAGTTGACGTTGTAACTCACAAAATTCGCAACTAACTTAAGCCTATGTGAGTAAAAAAATATACAACTATCTGTTGCAGATATCGCCCAATTAAGACATACCGGGTACAACAAAAAGAGTATAAAAGACCAATGAAATTTAAGTTCTTAGAAACAAGTAAAAAATGAATGCATTTCAAAAACTACCTCATGAGTATGTTCAATGCCGACAGCAAGTTCGATCATGTCACCAGCGTTCAGAATAATCTCCTGACCAAACATCGAGACTTTCAAGCAGCCAGAGAGAACGGCGTCCATGCGTGGCTCAAGATGTGAATGCTCTTTATGCACTGTGCCTGGAGCAAGAGTGGTTGGCGTTGGATCGTAGCCTCGAGATCTCAACTTATGTGCGAGGGTGTCTGCGGAAAGCTTGCCATCAGTGGCTTCATTCCAGTGAATACGATGGATTCTACCTTGTTCCCCCTCCAACACAACGACAGGTTCATCTCCCAACACAGCAGCACTGTGATCAATACCGGCCGGGATATCCAGAATATCTCCAGGCTCCAGAATCGCCTCCTTGTCCTGCATTCTGACCCTAAATCGACCAGAAACCACCGCATCTTTCGTCTGACTTTCATGAGAATGGTTGTGGAATATGGTTCCAGGTGCGTACTGCTGCTCCACAAAGTGATAACCCATTGCCTTCAACTTCTTGGCGAGGTTCTCCAGTGTCAATGGGCCGTCTGCTTTTGCTTTCCAGTGAGAAATGTTCAGGTCCACAACAGCTGATTCAAACATGATGCACGGTTCAGTGCCGACAACACGCACAAAATGCTGCACTCCGGTTGGTATCTCCACCATGTCACCAGGCCCTAGTTGTGCCTCTTTACCGAACATCGACACTACAAGGTGGCCGGAGACGACCGCATCTCTGGTAGGCTCACGGTGTGCATGGTCACTCAGAATGCTACCTGGACCATAAATCTGCTTCATGTACGTGAAACCATGCGAAGCTAACTTACGAGCCATCGTATCCAGCGACAGCTGTCCATCTCTCTCAGGATTCCAGTGTTCCACAGCGATCTCTGTAAGGGCTCCTTCGAGAAGTTCCACTGGGTTATTTCCAACCACAGACTCGGTGTGCTCCACTCCTATCGGCATGTCAAGGATGTCACCAGCTGTAAGTGTGGCCTCTGAATTCCCCATGCTTACCTTTAACTCGCCCCGTAATATGGCATATTTTCGAGGTTCTGCATGCGCGTGTTCCTGAAGGACAGTTCCAGCTTCGTATGAATGTTGCAGATGTTGATAGCCTTTGCTGCGAAGCTTACGACCCATGTTGTCTGCTGTTATTGCACCATCGGTCTTTAGATCCCATTTTGTGACTTTTATTGTCGCCATTTTACTGCCTTACAATAGCTTTTCTGCAACATAAACACCAACAAAACATAAGCACATACTCATTCAAGCAGGAGTGCAGAAAGAACAGAGGAGAGGGAAAGCTGGCATGTTCAAACCCAAAATGAACATAGAGCTAAAAAGTTTAGACCTACACAGTGGCTGCACAGCATAAGTGGCATAGATAAGAGGGGAGGGGCCTGGGCTCCCCAATACTCCAGACAAAACATAAGCATACATTGAAAATGCACTAAATTTGCCAATCTGGTCAGTTTGTTCTTGGAAAAATAATTAAAACTGTTGTCACCAGATCGCATCTTTTAAAGCTAAAATGCACCAAATTCGATTTCGGCTGGGGCTCTGCTTCAGACCCCACTAGGAGAACACACAGCACTCCCCATACACCCTGGCTGGATTTTAGGGGGTCCTACTTCTAAGGGAAGAGAGGGGAGGGAAAAAGGGAAGACATGGGAAAAAGGGAAGAAGTAAAAGGGGGAGGAGAAATGGCGAACGGATGGACGAAAAGAGTATGGAGAGGGAGGGGGAAACGAGGCCCCTCCCAATTAAAATTTCTGCCAAACATAATTTTTGACTATCCAGTTATATCACCCAAACACTGGCATCACTTTGCACGTCACGGTGTCAATTTGTTTTTAGAAAGAAACAACAAAAACGTTATCCTTGACATTGCAGCGACCTTGACAGCCTCCACACACGACAGCTAGACATTTTGATGTACCGACGGCAGAACATGCCTTGCTTTCTACATAACAACCTAAACTGAAGTTCAAAATGTCTTTATACCGTCGCTGTAGGCTAATATGCAAACCCCCGACCCAATGCAGCACGACTGACACAAAAGTTCCAACATACACAAACGATAATACACAAGTTACACACCGTAGAGGGAGACCCACCACTGCCACTCCCACATGCAGCACCAAACCATAGATAGAACTGTTATAAAATGAATACATTTGCATTTTACGCGCGAATAGCGCGAGCCGCGCGGCCTAGTGCCTACCTTCTGCAATTTCCGTTAATACATTACATTTGAAGATTTTCATAAACGTGTGCGATGAGCGCACGTGCCTGGTAGGGTAACTTTTGATGGCACTGGCCAACGTCAAGCCATATGGCTCTCTCATCAATATTTTGCCATTTTGCCAAAAACCATCCTGCGATTATGACGAATGTTACGGAACGTTCCAATTATAGGGGTGTCAGAATTTATATGTGCAGCAAGCGATATTTAATCAGATTAATTATATTTAATTTGATTTAATTTGATTTATTAAATAACAGTAGATTTGTTTCTTTCGCTCAGTGTTACTGCGCGGTAAATGGTAAATTTGAAAAAAAGTTTTTTTCAGTCTTTTGCTGGTCAACATGAACGACCTTTTGTGGCTAAATGGAACGAGCCAATGATTCGTCGTTTTTGCGGTGGTGGTTTGTGAGATGTAACTGTACAGTTTGATCAAGATTGTGATTTTCTGCTACCGTAGACAGTATCGAGTTAACTTTTGCGTCACTTTGAAATGTCGACAGGTAAATTTAAGAGTTTTAACAACTGTAAATATTTGTAAGTGAAGCTGTTGGACGAACTGCGTGTGGAAACAGGTGACAAAATGGCACTGCGTACGGTACCGTACCGTGCGCCGTGACAAGCGTCCACCAATGACAACGGGGGCAATGATGTTTTCATCTTTTTGTAGGTGCCGTACGAAAGTTGTATACCATGATTTAAGCAATATGGGCTAGAGTGAAGAAGACGGGAACATATATATACAAACCGATCCACCGTTATGTGTAGTCGTGCGAAAAATTAGTTCCACTTAACTTGCACGTTTGCATGCCATTCAGTGCACATTTTATGTATTGGTTACACAGTTCACTTTGTCATTATATTTCTCTGTTAGTTTAATTACTAATATGCTATTTAGTATACGTTTAATGCTTGTTTCCGCGAGCTTCACCCGACGTGACCATTTGCCTGTGGCTCAAAGAATTTTACGGGATTAGTGACCTATGCTTGCTTGCTTGATGTTGTCCGTCGCGAGCGACGATGACGCTGTGCTAGCTGGTCAATGATGGGCGATGGCACCGGAGATGACTCCTTAATCCAAAATAGGATGCACAGACTCTGCCACAAATGTGGCAGCGAGGACCAGTTGCAGGAACGCTTGTGACCGTGTGTCGACGAGCTCGACGAGCATCTGCCTCCTGGTCGTAGTTGATGTCGAAGGCCGCCAAGCCCTCGTCACACACCTCCCGCCACTCTTCTCTATCGGCCGCCAGTGTCTCCTGAGCAGGAGGAATTGAGCACTTCCTCAATGTTGCCTTCATTTGATCAGAGAAGCGCTTCTTCTGGCCTCCAACAGCTCGCTGTCCCTGCTGCAACTCTAAGAGTGTAGAATACGGCGCGGGAGTCGGTTTGACTGCATTTGGATGATGTGGCTGACCCATCTCAGCTGGCGCTGCATGACTAAATGTTCCATGCAGTGGACATTGGCCCTTTGTCATATCTCAACATGTGGGACTTTGTTTCACCAGTGAAGACCAAGGATTTTCTGCACAGACTTGATATGGTAGTCTTCCAGAGCTCTGAGGTGGCGTCGATACAATGTCCAAGTTTCACAGCCAAAAAGGAGAATGGAAACACACATGGCGTTGTAGACTGCCACTTTGGTCGAAATGCTCAGATTGCGATTGAAGAATACACGGTGAGAGAGCCGACCAAAGGCAGTGGATGCGAGTTGTATATGCCGATTGACCTCATGCGTGATATTGCAGTCACTTGTTAGGATACTGCCAAGGTAGGTAAACTGCTGAATGTTGGCAAGTGGTGCGCTACTGACAGTAAACATGGGCTGGGCTGTGCTAAGTTGCTGAATCTGAGAAAGTATCTCGGTTTTCTTTACATTAACAACAAGCCCAGCATGTTGGTATGCCTCACAGATATGATCAAGTCTTCGCTGTAACCCTGCAGCTGTGTGACTTGGCAAAGCAGCGTCATCAGCATACTGAAGCTCGAACACACACTCCTTCAAGTTCTTGGACTTCGCTTGTAATCGGCGGAGGTTGAAGAGGCTGCCATCGAGGCGGTAGCTCAAGCCAACACCATCTTCAGTCAGGATACCACTTCAAAAAGCCAGTGTGACTGCCACCAGGAAAAGATTAAAAATCACCGGCGCCAGGACACAGCCTTGCTTGACCCCAACATTGACCGTAAATGGGTCTGACTCATGACCACCTACCACCACCTTGGCGGTCATACCATCGTGAAACTCCCGTAAGACGGCCAGGAACTGTGGAGGGCAGCCAAACTTGCTGAGTATGCCCCACAGTAGCGTTCTGTTTACAGTATCGAAGGCTTTGGTGAGATCGATGAATGCGAAAAAGTGGTTCTGGTATTGTTCGCGACACTTCTCTTGGAGTAAGCGGGCGACAAATATCATGTCTATCGTGCTCCTTTGCCAGCGAAAACCACACTGTGACTCTGGAACAACTATATCCACAACGTGTGTGAGAAGACGTCTCAGCATCACGTGGGGTAAAACTTTGCCGGCGGCCGAGAGCAGCGGGATTAGTGACCTATGCACAGTTATGCACAACTGCTATCAAAATTACGACCTTCACCACAAAGTGGAGGTGGGGTCTGGGGAGGGGGCAGCGCCCTTTCCCCAGGAAAATAAAAATGTGATGAATTGTTTCACT
>Ga0209671_1004692_pt1 | contig 13629 bp, 10 predicted proteins | sample WorMetHERISLAND2_2_FD_187401 | JGI IMG/M metagenome (GOLD analysis project Ga0209671, IMG submission 187401) | Marine gutless worms symbiont microbial communities from Max Planck institute for Marine Microbiology, Germany - Olavius geniculatus... | ecosystem: Host-associated > Annelida >... | reverse complement strand
GTACCAAAGTTGCATTAAATACGATAACTACGATCGACGGTTAGCTAACTGGCCGATTTCCTCCAGTTAAATTTTTGGCCATTTTGACTGTTGGTTAGTGCAACGGAAATGCGCGTTATGCAAATCTGTCAGTTAACACTAACTTGACCGGCCAGTTAAGATCCAGAAACTGGCCCTAAGTAACGTTCGGTTAAGTTAACTAGCTTCTTAATTTACAGTAGGCAAAAAGACTAACGAAACCGAGCAGACGTACAATGACAATGGCAACTAATGATATCACAGACAGATCCAATGCACATAGAGATGCATCACTCAACTGCAGTCATCAATTACTGACAAAATAGACACCAAATGACACAGTTCTCACGGTCAGAGATCTGGGCCAGGTCACAAGGTCAATGGGTTAGATCCTAGTGGTTAATTTTTTAAGGACTGTATAGCAAGAACCTGTATAGCTCGTCATGCAAAGTCATCCTAAAAGCTATAACGTGCCACCTACCATATGTGATCACACAGTGTTTGTTACCTGGTAACCAACACAAGTGAACGCCTTACCCCCAGTGAAGCAGAGCCCAGTTTTCCGTGGGTCGCGGAATTTTGAGCCGAGCTGCAGAATTTGCCCTTTTCTGTGGAATTTTGATAATGCCCTGGAATTTCACGAAATTTTACAAAAGTCAAGAAATGACCAATGATTAGTACGATCGTCAGCTTTAAACTAACCATATCACGGAGAAAAATCAAACTGAACTGTCTAAAACTGCGTCCCTACGAGTAATTAACATCGTACAACTGTATACGACACAATCGTACATTAATTAACACTATACGACTAATTGACAAGTTGCACTTTTGAAAAGAAAAAAAATCAATAATTTCTTTTGCATATTGCTAGCATAACTGAGCGCCATGCCAGCACCCAAAAGTTTTTCTGAAAGAAAATAAAGATAGTTTATGCACAAACGGGAGGCCGCGAAATTTGGACAATTTTGCCACAGTGAGCCACGGAATTTTGCGAACTGGCTCATGGAATTTGACCAAATTTACAGTGGAAAACTGTGGGCCCTACTACTGACTAACCCTGGAGGGATGGAAAGCTGAGTTGCAAAGTGGCTGGTTGCATACTGCGATGGTTCACTTAGATCCAGCCAAGTAGCAAGTGGGGCCAACGTAAGGCAGATACATGGATCGGACAAAATGTGTTAACCAATGCTGACATAAACAACTGCAGGTCAACAGAGGAAGTTTAAGGCATGTACAAAGCCACAGAAATGAACTGAACTCAAGTCGCTTAGTAGCTTAAACATCACCAAAAATGAACCTAAAATGAAATGAAATGGGCCGCCAGTTCGTTTGCTCTCTAAGGTCTGCACATTGCAAGTGAAATTGACGGAACTGCACCAACATATTAATCAGTGCAGTTAAATTCGTTTGCTTAGAACACTCGCGTAGATGCGACCAAACTAAGACATCAGTGCAGTTCATTTCCATCGCTGTAAACATGCCTTTAGCCATGACTCAGTTGCATGCAAAGTAACAGACGTCATAAAATATCGAACGTCTGAAACACCGACTGGCCATACTGTTTTTTGGTAACTCAAAAGTCAACTCCAACAGAAACTAGTGATGATATATGACTTCATAAACCCTGCAGTCAAGACATATCACTGCCTGCAACAAGCAGCAATATAACAGGAAGGGTACACTGCGGTCAATGGTCAGTTGCCACTCAATGCTTTGATCAATGTACCTAAATTAGCAATACTAGTATTTATAACTTGCGTCGTAATGACCTACCACTTTGACTTTTGCAGTGACTCTGCTAAACGTCGACCAGCTTCAGCGATCACTTCACTTAAGCTTACATATGGAGACAAAATGCGAAAAAAAACCTTAACAAATCACACCACCTCACCCGAATATCGGCGGCCGACAGACTACTTCGCAAAAATTGTCAAGGCGCAAATGCAAACCTTACAACAAAGTTATCCCATGTCACAATGCCGAAACCATACTAAAAATACCAGGCATCAGCAGTTTGCTATTACCCACAGCGTACAGATTGTCCGTAGCAACACAGCACAGAAATGGGAGGCAATTAAAGGAGAAGTAACAATGTTGAGAGAGCAGATGATGAGGTGGATGCTTCAGATCTTGTCGAGCTGGCCGGCGTTTGTGCGCTCCGGGTCGGCTATCACGGTGAAACCGAGGACACTTGCATCAAGCTTCTGCATGCGTTTCTTCTTCTTCCCACCACCAGCAGCACCGGCCGATGCAGCGTTGTTTGGCTGACTGCCGGTTGAGTGTTTGTTGGGCTGATGCTGAGCCTGCAGCTGCTGCTTCTGCTGTTGCTGCAGTGCACGCTCTGCTGCCTGCTGACGGGCGAGCAGTGGGTTGAGAGCAGGTGCCGGACCCCACAGACCATCCTAGATGACACCACATGACAACCAGCCGGCTGCGTTCATATAAACACAAGTACGAATCCGGCACTGTACGAGTTCCGGCAAACACGAGTTTGTGTGTATTTCAATGGCGGCCGTTCACACACATACGAGTACGGGTTGCCTGTAAATTTCACTCGTACGAGTAGTTTCTGTGCAGGTCGTGTTTTCATCCAACTCGTAGAAAGTAAACTACTCGTAAATAGCATTAATATAATTTATAAAAACCATGGCACACATATGACGTCAGAACTGACATCACCATAGAAATGTTCATCGTTAGAGATGTGCAGTTTGTAAAAATAGTAACTTTGTAGTAAAATATTGTTGTTGTAATGGCATAGCATTTCTTCAATTTGATTTTATTCAATATGGCCGACACGCATTTAGTTGTGCTTGTACAAGTGACCTTGAATGCTCCACTCATACGAGTGAAGCTTCTGCGAGCTGTAAACTGAAACCCGAACTCGTACTCGTGTCTGTGTGAACGCAGCCTTAGTTCTAGCACTATCATCATCATCGTCACAAGACATACATCGCGATATCAGTAGTTTGGTATACTTAAATGTGTCGCCAACTTGTCAGCCTGGCTACTTCCGTTATTTTGGCATGAACCTCCGGTCAAGTTGACAGTTATCACCAACCAACCATGCTTCCCTGACCTGAAATGGCCTGCTGGACGACGAGACATCTGCTGAGCAATTATTGTCTAGCTTCCATCAGCGACTCAAACTCACCTGATCATGAAATCCTTTTCCTGACTATTTCCTGTCTTATACTTAAGCCACTTTAAAATATTTAAATTTAATGGTTGACTGATAGCAAGCAACTTAAAAAACTTAGTGACCTACTGTGTGCGGGATGCAAAATAAGTAGCAGCTAACAGACTATGGGGTTAAATTAAACTAATATGGGTAAATGAGGCGGTGGCATCATTAGCTCATGCCAATTAGCTCCCACTCCTGAGACTGTGAAGCGATTCTGGTCACGAGTTCTGTAAGGATCTGAACAGTCATTCATCACATTGTATATGAACGCCTGATCAAGTCACCAATCCGCAATGTGACCAAACATCATAGTAACACAAGGACAGTGTGGATATTCAATGAGCAAATATCTCAAAAGAAATACATCATGCCGTGCAACACACAGTTTGTGTTCAGCTGATCTAAACCACGATAACATCAGATGCCATTCCAAGTAATGTAAGTCACTTACCTCGTGTTTAGGTTTGGCAGCATTGCGCAGTTTACTCCGCTTCTCGAGGAACTGCTGCGCAAACGTCTGGATCTGCTTCGACTCACCCAGATAGCTTTTTATGTAGTCATGAACCTTTTACACACAAACCAACATACAATTCTCGACTAATACAGGGTGGGCCAGAAAAAAATGCACCACTTTACTTTTGTCCATATCTTTGCCAGTTACTGACCGATGTTTAAAATTCTTTCATTTGCACACTTTGCAGACAAGTTGCGATAATGTGATTATTATACAGGGTGTGGCCAAAAAAGTAGCCCTCTAAAGTTTTTCGCTGTTTTCTCAGCAACCGTTTGGAATTTAAATTTAAAATTCTACAGTTTTATTTAGTAAAGCATTCTACATCTAACTGCCAAGTAAAATATGATTCTGTACAAAAACGACTTAGTTATAGACTTTTTAACATGACTGCCTACCGATTTTTCAGCATTAAAAACGCTCAAGCTACTACTCCAATACAATAACATCGTTGCAACAACACAGTTATCTAATGATCAAATGCCAAATAATTATCACATCACATCAAGCAATGAGATCACGCAAACTACAACTCGGTGTTTAGTACAGCACCCATCGTCCATCTGTCTGTAATCTGTATATGTCAGATATGTTCAAATTGCTGACGCAGAGCGGGATTCATAGAATATTTCGGACATGTGGATGGACTGATCCTAGGTCTTTATTTTACAGCCAGGACACTATCCAGGTCAGTGTTTTTCAACCTTTTTGCTGCCGCGGAACCTACACAAGCGTGAAGGTCACTCGCGGAACCCCATGAATTGATCCGTGAGTCCAGCGACGTAGGCGAGGATGAAGTTATAGGGTGTCTATGGACTCATTTGCCTAGCAGAGCACTGAGGGCAGAGCCGTCATGAGGACGTAAAAGCAGACAAAGATAAACAATTATAATATGAAATTTGACCGCATTAGTAGGCAACAGTATGCTATTGTATTTAACCAAACACGACGAGCGAGGCCGCTTAGCCCTGCCACCAACCCAGAAAATTTATCACGTGTACGCTTGGGAAAAGACAGGCCTACGTGTCTTTTTAATTCTCCTTAGCTCAGTTTTTGAAGAATTGAATTAACTAAGTAAATGGCCAAACGATTTCATATTCGTAACCATAACCTTTATCAACATGTACTTCTTTTCTTCTTCTTCGTTTCCATTTTTCGATAATGCTTAATTGGCGTTAAATAATGTCGTGCATAGAAAGCTTAGGCCTATGTTATAATATAGGCCTAAAATGCAAATTGCCAAAAATTTTACTAACAACGAAAATGATTCAACACAGTAGCGATGTGGAGAAACAAAATTTCAAACAAAAAACGTCGATGCAGACTGCAGAGTATTTCTACAACATTTTCTGGCGTGATTTCGCACGCTGAGTTATTTTTACTGGCCAGCTGCGAAACCCTTGGGTTCCGCAGAACCCCGGTTGAAAATCACTGATCCAGGTACTTCAAAAATATGAATAATTTTGATTTTGTGCTAGCTAATAAATAAGCAATTTTGCACTCATAAAGTGTTTGTCCACTTTTGCTGAAAAATTGCCACACAACTGTATACGCCTGTATAGGGGCTGTTGGCCTGAGATGAGCTGCCAATTCACACGACGGTAAAAAAGGCAGAAGATGTGGACCAACTGTAGAGTCAAAGTTGCAGATGCATTTGTGGATTTTAAATCAAAATCAGCGGACAAACATGGACTCAGAAACCACACATCTCTGGCATCTCTGAGCATTCATTAGTCTGGGTGTCTGGTAAGCTACAATCTTGTTGTCAGACGTAAATTAAAATTATCAACGAACGACATCGCCATTAACTCACTTCGTAGGGAGACTCAATGTCTTTCAGCATCTCAACCAGCGTCGGCACTAAAAAACAAGACATCAACTCTTTGCGCGCATTAGTTCTAAGCTATGCAACTCAGTGTCGTAAATTTGTACAATGTTCATATTTCACAAACTAGAAAGCAGTTATAGCCTGTTCGCAGGTAATCTTAGTTCATCTTCATCCATTTCGTTGCAATTCACTCTTTTGCAGCTACAAATTGCCAAAAAATCACTTAAAATTAATATTTTTGGGGTTCAAGGTCATAGATGTTGACATTTCTAAGAAGCTTGTCGCCGGTGCTTGTTTTGATGAGCAGCATGTCTATGCCTATCTGTAACCATTTTCACGCTAGACAAGACAACAGCAGATAAATAACCACCTTTTAGAAGGGTACCCCTTTTTGACACCCACGTGCACAGGCCTCTTTGAATCTAGAGGGTCCGGACTTGGACTGCTAAAATCAACATTCAATGCTGAAACTTTCATACACAGGTTGTCTTGGTCTATCTCCAGCCATTTTGATGCAATTCACTCTTGAAATGTGTGTCGCAGCCAAAAATCACGAAAAATTCACTAAAACCCCCTATTTTGGGGGTTCAAGGTCATTCAAGGTCAGCGTGTTGACATTTCTAAGAAGTTCGTTGCCAGTGCTTGTTAGGATAAGCAGCATGTCTGTGCCTATCTGCAACCACTCTCACGTCAGACGAGCCAATAGCGGTAGAATAACGTCTTTTTAGGAGGGGTGCCCCTCTTTTGCCTCCCCTTTCACCCAGTGGCATGAAATTTTGTCATGAAATACTAGAGACACTAAGCTATCATACAATGAAAATCCGAAGTCTCTGTCTCTACTGGTTTTGAAACAGTACCGGGTCGTGAAGGACAGAGGGACGAACAGACAGACAGAATTACCATAGCTAATACGTGCTATAGCTAGCTAGCTAGCTCTCGCGCGTAAAAATGAACCAAAGGGAGAAATGTAATGGTAAGACAGATATACTAACGGTCGACGGACGTCTCAACACCTTGCAGCACCGTCTGACACCACGTCGTCAACTCATCCTTTGGACTGACAGACTCAAACAACTTCTGCACCACCACCTGTATACATCACAGGACAGGAGCTATACACATCACAGGACAGGAGTGATATAAAGAACTACAGCTATACACATCACGGGACAAAAGGTTTTACGATGCCATGTAATAAATTTACACCTATAATTAAAGATCACCAACCACCTATCAGCAGCATCAGTGTCAGCTTTCTGCCTGAGTAACAATAACTAATGGGGCCTGGCGCTAGTGAACGTAGCCACCTATATCTGCCCATGTAGGTAGATGTGTAGCTGCAGCTGACTGGCTTGGTCCAAAGACGTGCAAGACTCGTCGCTCACTACATTACACCAACCAGCAGCAGAGGGTATAACAGTGGCTGGCTACAGACTTCTCGATCGACACGTTATTCATTTTATGATAATGCGAGAGAAAAGCCTGCCTGTCTGTCTGACACACTTGTCTGGTGCCATCTCTGTTGCACAGTTGCGGATCCTGAAGACAGCGTTCGAGTCCTTAGGCCTTAGGCACGTGCACCCCTAGCCAGAGGGAGGTTGAGCTGCCGGGTAATGGAGTAGACCCGCCCGTAGGGTGGGAACGTTGCTAGTCTCACGAACTGCATCACCTCTCCACTATTAATAACGTGTGACTACCTGTTCTTTCTGAGTCTTGGTGGTCTTCGCAGGAGCTCTGACAGCAGCGGCAGCCTGGGAACTGGCAGTGAACTTGGGTGCAGACAGAGCAGGGAACTGAGCACTACGGAAACACACACAGACAGACATGGACATACAAATGAACAGACACACACGGAACAGACAGCACAGCACTCAGTGAGTGAGTGAGTAAGGTTTAACATCCTGCCCGACACAGTATAGGTCATTCTGGGGACAGCCTTTGCAGCCAAAATTGCACATACACACAATAATGGAACACAAAGTTTAACCTATATAAAAAGGTTAACCATTATAAAACACAAAAAACGACCTAAACCTAAAATTGTAAGAACTGCCGATTATAACTGTGCATATGTATCGAAAATGGCAGTTCTAATAATCGTCCCATGGCATACAAGAGATAAATAACTAAGCATCTTGCACTTGCCAGACGTGCAAATGCAGGCACTGACAAGCACCTAACTTGAAAATAAAGAAGCACAGATAAACCAAAGCTGTAGACAGCATTGTTCCAGCATGCAAATTTTCAGCTTAAACATCAGCGTTCCTGATTGCAGAGCTCAACGTGGACAGCATTGGCACGACAGACTTTCTATTTACATACATAAAATATTGTCCTCATGGTACGCAAAAAAGATAAATGAAATATTAAAAAAGCATTAGAAATCTGTACTAAAGTTGTACGCAATCCTGAGCAGTCAGACTCGACATACTTGGAGGCAAGGGTCGACCGAGTCTTGCGGTTGGTGTCCACAGTCTCCCACGGAGATGTCAACTGAGGTCGCTGTTGCTGTGAGCCCCAGACTGCAGCTGAGCCGAATGGCATATTAACCGCTGCATGCTACAAGCAGAGCAACAAAACATGTTAACAACCTCTGTAAAAGTGGCTCCAATACCATGTCTCTATCTACAGACATGCACTAGACACACACTTCGAGTGCGCACATCAAGACGTCTCGTGCGTTGTTGGATAAGTGCTCCTATGTCAGATGATTTAGGAATTCCAAAGAAGTTTTCTTATCCGAATTTTTGACGGCTTTCTTTGCGTTTCCAAAGAACTTCTTTTCTTATCTTCCTAAACTAGTGCAATGAATCAGATGCGCTTATACTGACCATGTGACGTAATCAAAACTTCTTAGGAAAACTTATTAGGAGAACTTCTTATCTTAGCACGTCCACGGGAAACGCATTTCAGACACCGCTTCGTTTTTTTAAGTTGACCAAACGTCAACTTCCTTTACTTACTCATTGTTGATTTTACTGCAGCGTTACGCAAATAACCTATGACGTCACATATGACGTCTAAGCTAAGTGTCAACATTGTGTACTTTTTTTGCAAATTTCGTTTTATTACACAGCTTTCTCCGTGTAGGAAAGCTTAGTGCTTTCCTATATATTTGCCTAAATTCTTCCTAAGTTTCCAAATAAGTTTCGAAAATCCGCATACTTTCTTTGGAAAAGAAGTCTTCCAAAGATCTTTCTAAGAACTTTTGAAAATTCGGCCCCTGCGCCTGCCGCCTTTTACACCATCTGGCCAGGAAATGGAGTGGGTCTTCTCTACAGCTCCTAGGACCTGCTATGATAAATGGTGGAAACAACAACTGCAATGGGTACATGGTCTCGCACACAACACGCAACAAGTAATGGGAAGGTATGTAATAAGACCATTCATCAGTCATTCACTACCTTGGCTTGCTGTTCCTGCTGAGTTTGTTCCTCGGCTAATTGCTTCGCCTGCTCCAGTTGTATCTCCAGTAGAGAAGGTGTCGCCAACACCGGCACTGTAGCAACTCTAACGCACAATAACAATATCAGTAGCAACATTATCATCATTGCTATTACTGAAACTGCTGACAATATTTGGCACGATGTTAATGATTCGGATCCGCCATTTTGCATGACTGCTATTCCAAGGGGCCACCAAAGACTTTTCTACATGACGACAAAACCATACTTATTAAACACTAAGTTAATTCTAGCACAGACTCTAACCACAACCATATTCCTAATCCTATCAATAATCATAGCAGCCTTTCCAGAATAGTGGCCCTTCAGCACTATGGACTGACACTGATGTAACACGGCGAAATCATGCAGCGTCTCAAATGTACCAGTACATAAAAAACGAATGAAACAGAATACATTAAAATGTCTTCAAAGTAGATATGAAAAAGGTAACTGATACCATCACATGAAAATCTGCTGAACAATGATTCCAGACTTAAGGTCCCGGCCGGTACTATGCACTGGTGTGTCACACAATATCAGCAGTAAAGGAAACCACAATGACCTCAGACAACAAAAACACACATCAGTTCAGTGAATAAATAAATAAATGTCGTAATGTCAGTGGTCTAATATTACTACTAGTTTAATACTACTTGAAAGCCCACATACTACTACCGGTACTACTACTAATACTACTACTGAGTGTGGACATTTACTTGTCGGTGGTGGTCCATGAAGCTGCAGCAGCTGCAACCGCCTGTTGTCTGCGTCGTCGTTCAATTGCCTCTAGTTCCGCCATCTGAGCCTCCAACAAAGCCCTTCTCTCTGCTTCTTCAGCCTCCTTCTGTCTCTCGGCTGCTTGTATATCAGCTAGCTTCACTGCTGGCGGTGGAACTAAATTCACTGGCGGGGCTGGTGAAGGCTGCAATTATATGACAAAATCAAACTTATCTCACAACTTTCCATGACACTCATCCTCATTTGTGTCTATCACAGCTCCACTGGGAATGGTATTAGCTTCACTGGTCCTTGGGCAAACACGTGGCATACGCAAATTTATTCTACATAAAACTTAGCGATTCATCGGTCACAACTGTTATATGAACTTGTATCCAACGATACCCAGCACATCGAACTGACTGGCTCAGTACGCGATCAGTCCAGGCAGTAGAGAGCTTACCATTTCCTCCCTAGTAATGGCTGTAACTATCACCACCGATCATTTTGCCTACCCATGGAAGAATGGCCAGACTGAGTTGGACTGGATGGCTCGAATGAATACAAAGACTGCTAAATGGTCACCCATATCAGTTGTAACCCAGCCCAATGTCAGTGACTTCACTGATGTGAAGATAGAGGTTATCACTGGGTTAAATCCGCATCTTAAATGTCCACAATGGTCATAATCCAAGTAACACACTGTAAGCAACTACTAGTCACACATTTGGGTTCCGGGTCAGCATTCTCTTCAGACAGCCCTCTAAACCTGAAGTAACAGCTAAGTTATCTTGCTTACAATTACACTCTTCGGTCTCTCTGAGGCTCATTTATCGAAATGGTGTCTACTGGAATAGCATATATCAAAATAGCATACTGTAACAACAAATTTGTACAAATGACAATACCACAAAGTGACCAACTGACCTGTTTGGCCTTTAGTGCATCCAGACGTTCTTTCTCGACCTGTTCAACCTGCCTCTTCTCCTCCGCCAGACGTTTAGCCAGCTGCTCCTGACGCTGCCACTCCAGCTGTTCCTGGCGCTGTCGTGCTGCCTCCTCCGCCTTCCTCCTCTTCATCTGCTCTTCCTCATCACGTCTCTTCATCTCCATCAACCTCTGTTCCTCGTCCCGTCTCTTCTGTTCCTCTTCCTGCTTCCGTCTCAGTTCTTCCAGCTTCCGTCGTTCCTCGGCCAGCCTCCGCATCTCTTCCTCCTGCTGTTTCTGTCGTTCCTCTTGCATCCGTTCGAACTCGGCTTTTTCTCGCTGTAGCTGCTGCTGCTGTTGTAGTTGCTGTTGCTCTAATAGTAGTTGTTGTTGCTGCTGCTCTTGTTGTTGTTGTAGCTCTGCAGCTAGTCGTAGTTTTTCGGCGTACTCTTGTTCTCGTCGTTCAATCTGCTCCTGCTCAGCTCGACGTCGGTTCTGCTCGGCGTCCGTCTGTACAGCTGCAGCCCCAGCGCCGCTGTCGTCCCACATCTCGCCCACAGCACCACTCGAAGGCATCGATGACACCGACCCAAGCCCCGATAAAGTCACATTATTAGGTGCAGCTGCTACCGGTGCTGCTGCGTTCGGGCGTACCAAGTGACCAAACTGCAGCGGAATCCCCAACTGCAGTGGGTTTCCTAAACCGGCAATTCCAGCCACTGACGACGACGAACTGCTGCATGCAAACCAAAATCAAACAATAAGCAAACTAAAAACACCGGCAGGCATCTGCTATGACAACTGCAACACCTTTGTTGCAAACTCTTCGACATAAACTGAAACATTTTTATTCTAACGACCTTAGGGCAATGTCGATATATGACTGCATGGTTAAGCAGATCTCTGTTTTATCATTTTACTTTTTGGCTTCTATTCTTAGTGCGTTTGTAATCATCATATTGTAACATGCTTCTGCAGCTATACCACGCTAAAGCCCAAATTCTATTATGCCAACTTTCACCAAAACTTCCCCGCGGGAAAAGTCGTGGACACAAATCACGAAAGTCACGGACATAAACCATCACGATAGGTCGAGATGTTTGCGACAAAGTCTGTGACAAGTGCGCGACGAACCCGTTTGCGTTGCTCTAACGGAATTTAGTCCATTACAGTGCACGAGAAAAGTCGATGACAAAGTCTGCGGACTATGATCGCAGACTTTGTCTCAAAGTCAGCGTAATGGAATTTGAGGTTAACCGCACTAATCCTATAGTCATGATATGATACGAATTCCACTACACAGGGGCAGCAAGTGAATCAGACAAATATAATGAGAAAGAGCAGACAAAACTCATTTTTCTCCAAGTCCTTTCCAACAAACTTCTGCATCACAGATAACTTATCGATTACTAACCAGCTTGCATCTAATAAATCTACGACGAGTGTAACATGGTGAAATGCAGATTAAGATAGCTTAGTAGTGTAGCGGGAGTTAAACCTCGCAATCCCTGGTCCGACATGCTAACCGTTACACCAAAGAGCCACTGTGACTAGCCATACAATCAGTTAAATACACCAACCCAGTGGCTGTGGCAGTGTTAGCCATCTGCTGCTGCTGCTGCTGAGCATGCACTAACTGCTGCATCTGAAGCTGATGACTACAACAACAATAACAACTACTGCTACTGACGATACTACACTGTGAAGCATAAAAAACACTCCAAAATTTATCGATCGTAACTTGAAGATGCATTATCAGATTCTAATAATTTTTGGTACAAATATTCTAGACACAACTGGCCATCAAATGACTATCTATCTTCCCACCTCACCAAGTGTGTTTCTGCACTACCTCGGGAACACAGGCATGCACATGCATTATCCATTCGCTGATAGCAGTGCTGATATTGTTCTGCTCCAGACTTGACAAGTCTCTTCTTGAGTTCAAAGGCATTCATAAACAGCGGCCGACAGACTTGCTGCTGCATGACACTGCAAACACTGTCAAATGGACTGAGATCAGGACCGTTAGGGGCTACATATGTGGAGAGATAAAATTTACTGATTTTTTCCCTCATTATAAGTTTTTAACTCATATTTTGTTTGTTCTATTTTTCCCAAGGTAGTGCAGAGATAAACGTTCGGTGAAGTGTGAACTTAAGTGGCCATTTGATGGCCGGAAATTTAATGGCCAGTTTTGTATAAAATATTTGTACCAAATACTATTAAAATCTTATTATGCTTCTCTACATTACAATCGATAACGTCGCGGATGTTTTTGGCTTTTTTCATTTCAACGCCTATTTCATGTGTTCGGATTTCCCCAGGTAGTGCAGAAGCACATGTTGGATGAAGCGAAAATTTGAATGATCGTTTGATGGCTAGTCGTATCTGGAGTATTTGTGCCAAAAATTATTAAAATCTGATAATCCACCTTCAACTTATGATCAATAAATTTTGGTGTGTTTTTATGCCTCACAGTGTATAACTAGAACAACAACTAGACATATTGTTACAATGCTCAGTCACTAAGAGTTTTAACTGCCAGAATGCGCACTCCAAATACTGTAGCTTCATCCATTTGTTTCAAACTCTGAACCAGTAAAAAAATCCAACCACAACTGCATAGCCTCCATGGCTCAATAATGTGCATTAGGTAAAAAAGTCAAGTGTCCATGAAATGCCTCCAGCACATTAAGACATCATGTGCAAATGACAGATCTTATTCCATGGTGCCTATGTCTACAGTAAAATAACAGATCGATAACTGACATATATATATAAAAACTGCAAGCAATTCATTTAATGTTAAGCGCTGATGTAAAACGTCAAAAATCAAAAAGTATAAACACGAACTAATGTATTAGCTTAGACATTTAATCTGTTCTCAGTAGCCGGATATAAATGTCTAAGCTAATGCATAATGTTCGTGCTTATACTTTTTGATTTTTGCCGTTTTACATCAGCGCTTATACAACATTAAATGAATTGCTTG
>Ga0209671_1004691_pt1 | contig 13629 bp, 9 predicted proteins | sample WorMetHERISLAND2_2_FD_187401 | JGI IMG/M metagenome (GOLD analysis project Ga0209671, IMG submission 187401) | Marine gutless worms symbiont microbial communities from Max Planck institute for Marine Microbiology, Germany - Olavius geniculatus... | ecosystem: Host-associated > Annelida >... | reverse complement strand
GGTACGGCGTCCGCTATCAGTCAACCAACAAGGCCAACTCAGCCTGCCATCCCTCCGGGGTCGGTTAAATGAGTAGTAACCCATTATATGGGTTACGGAAAGTGGGTCTGGGTCTTAGCGGAGTTCAATCGAAGTCGGCTGGCCTTCAACCATGCCTCGATGTCGACGAGACACGCAGTGAGACGTCGGACGACAGCTTCAACGTAACCGAGAGCAATGACCTTGGATGACCTTAAAAGAGGGGGTTTATGGATTTTTTGGCGATTTTGGGCTGCGAGACACATTTCAAGAGCGAATTGCGCCGAGGTCAATACAGACAGACCAAAACAAGCTGCGTATGAAACTTTTAGCATTGAACGTAGATTTCAACGGTTCAAGTCTCGACCGTCTAGGTTCAAGGAAACCTGTGCACGAGGGCATCGAAGAGCGGTACCACCTAAAAGTCGTTATTTGACCGTTGTTGGCCAGTCTACCGCGAAAACAGTTGCAGATAGGCATGGATATGCTGCCTATCACAACAAGCCCTATATTTAGTGACGAGCTTTTTAGTCATATAAACATCGATGACTTTGAAAGACCCTGAACTCCAAAGTAAGGAGTTTAATTGTTTTTTTGCAATCTTCGACTGCACGGCGCACTTTAAGAGTGAAATGCGACGAAATGGCTGGAGATAGACTAAGACAATTTGCGAACAGGAACTGCTATAGGCTTTCGCGCGTCTCGTGAGCATTAGATCAAATTTCTTGTTTGAAACTCGTTCAAGACGCTCCCCTGCAGGCGCTAGTCAACTGGGCAAGAGGATACCCGCAATATTCTTGCCTTTATTCCGACAGTACAATAATAGGCATAATGACTGACAAAATGTCGGCCCAATGCCGACATACTGTGCAATCGTCCGCCTGCCTTTTGACCTTGTCAACAGAAAATTAGCACGTCGGTTCCTCCTCAGTGACCTGAGCAACGCACACGTCAATTTTGGTTTGCCTGACCATTTCTATTTTCGAGTTAGAACTTAGGAGCCCGTACTGAACAGACAGACGAATGGACAGATGGACTGGCGGATAAGACGCGCACTGCGACCTATTAGGACGACCGCAAAAGCAAAGTTGGCGAAATAAATACATGCTTTATTGCCTTACCGTAGACGTCAGTTAAGCCCGCATCCAGGTGAATGCATTGGGCCACATGTTGACACCATTCTCTCTCTGTCGCCAGTTCTTTGGCTTCTTCCCAGTTAGTGTCCAAAGTCCATTCTTTCAGATCTCGTCTGATGGTGTCTCTCTGGTTTTTACTCGGCCGTCCCGGTTTTCTCTTGTAGCCCCTCCATTCTCACTGTATTGCCTGAAGAGGTATTCTGAATTCCTTCATTCTTAGTACACGTCCCAGCCACATGCTGTATAATGAAAAATAAAGTTAAGTAAAACATTTTACAGCAGTGAATACAAGCTTGACTTACGTCTTCGCTCATGCTGTAGAGAGAGCTGAGTTCCGTCATGCTGCCACTAGCGAATGACTGGGATAGCATCATGCCAGCGACACCGGCAAGTCCTTGCTGTTGATCAGCATCATCGTCCACTGACTGTATGCTGTCACGCCGGCCACTGCCCGCCATCCCCTTGATGTCTAGCGACACGTCACCATCCACCCTGAAACAATAACGGACCTAATTTTAACATAACTATGTTATAAATAATACAGCACTCGATCAAAAGCTCCAGACCAAAATAGACGATTTCAGATCTAACAAAACCTTCATTAATTGAAGCACAGAATTAGAATCATTTAGCAGTTTCGCACGCAGTTAGCTCAAGTTTAAAACTGGAAAGAAATGTAAGCTTACTACACCAAGATTAGATTAGCACACTTCTGTCCGAGAACAAAAATGGGAGCACAAAACCGAGACCGAGACCGAGACCGAGACTAATCTGTTCTTTACTCCATCCAAGACTATTCCAGCCATTAATAAATGCAGGCTTTTTGCTGACGACACATTTGGACGAAGACCACACATATCTCCGGAAAAATTACCGACAATTATGTCATTTTTGCAGGTAATTTAAAAATGCTATAGAGTGCAAAAATTTTCGACATTCATCTACAAGATGTTTCATAAAAAGCACCTTTTTGTTTTTTTCATAATTCATTCAAATGATGGTCAATTTACACAAAATTTTAACCAGTTATAGCTGAAAAAATATTAAATCAAAATATTTCAACAAAATATGGCAGTTGGTTAAATATTCTTTGCTAGTCGTGACGTAACGCTGACGTCATAATGTGTCACGGGTACAAGCTTGCTTGTCTCAACCGGTGCTGTCAGCTGCTAACCTGCTTCGATGGTAAACTTAATCTGGTTCGCTGATGAAGAATGTTCATCGTGTCAGCACTAAGCAACATGAGGGCATGAAATCAGGCGTCTCGCGATCCAAGAATGCGGCCATTTTGCAAGCTAGGTGTGCCAGTGCACTGTCTTGCTCGAACATGTGAAAGTTAAACTATCCCCACAGACACGAAAATGAAATTGATTTGCATGTTTTTTTTTGTAAAACTTTACGAATTTGTCATGAGGGAACCAGATTTTTCACCATCAGAACAAGGTAGCAGCTGATAGCACCGGTTGAGACTAGCAAGCTTGTACCCGTGACACATTATGACGTCAGCGTTACGTCACGACTAGCAAAGAATATTTAACCAACTGCCATATTTTGCCGAAATATTTTGAATTAGTATTTCTTCAGCTACAAATGGTAAAAATTTCGTGTAAATTGATCATCATTTGAGTGAATTATGAAAGAAAAAAGGGGTCCTTTTTATGAAACACCGTGTATAATATCGTACAATTTACAGTTTCCTGCATCGCATAAAAAGATCATAGATGCATTGCCATGGTTTAGCATTCATAAAAGCTTTTACGGCCCGTGTCAATTCATTTCATGTCCATAAATAATAAAAAATACCGTCACAACGCCATTAGGTCTAAGTAATTTTCGACAGCCGGCAAAATGTACCATTATACTATTCCATTAATATTCATTAGCGGAGTGACGCAACCAAAGGCTTAATGGGGTTAGCAGCTTAGCCGGGCGCGGTTGCCAAGTTGCTTCAGAGAAACATGCAATAAAACCGCGCGCTTGGAAACTGCAAGCCAGGACGAGCACGCCGTGCAAATATAGCCCACAAATAGCCGCAATGATCGACGAGGTGCCAAAGTGCTGACGTGCTAGCGTACGCACTACGCACGATATAGCCGTATTAGTCCACTGCGACCAAGTAATGTTTTATTTATTGAGCATATAATTACACTAACGCCATAGCAGCGCAGCAATTAAACCGAAACCTTCGCCACGACACACCGCTGAAACATGCATGCAACAAACGGCGTGTTTAATGAGGGACACTGGGGACAGGGTCCTGCCCCTAACCGCTAACAATTTTTAACATACCCCTAGTACAGATTCAAAGGTGTATTGCTTACATAATGCACGAAATCGCATAGCTTACGTAATTCAAACAAAAACCAAAGTAATTAGGCAAAAAGCGGAATAGCCACGTAGCAGCATAAAACTAACGGTTTAGCTGCAATTCGTAACTGCAGGTTTTAGATGAAGGTTAGACCCAGAAATCTCCCATTCCCATAAAAGTCATCACAGGCGCGCGGTATAGCGCAGCCCTGTGTTAATGGCGACCGGCTAAGACAATGGAGAATGGCAAAATTCGACCAATCGCAGATCCGAGACCCCTCAACCGATCGACAAAAAATTTGTAACAGGTGATTACGTCCGCAAGAGAACCCCATGTGCAATATTTCATGCAAATCCGTCCATTGGGGACTTCTCGGCAAATAGGTGAAATATATAATAACTGTTTTTTTTTATTTCCGAGACGCCTACAATTAAGTCAGACCGGTCAGCGAATTTTTACGCGCGATGGCTCAAACGACGCGGTTTCACGCAAGGGTGCCTTTTTAAAAGTAAAAAATTCAAAGTCAATATTTAACCCCTCAAAAATCCCCTCAAAGTTGAAAATTGGGCCTAAAAATAGACTTTGAAATTTTCGCTCCACAACGCTCAGAAATTGTCACCTATAAACGGCCTTTAAACATTTTAGCTCGGTAACATAACACAATGGTCTAACGGTAACATCGTTAATCGCATCAACATAAAAGTTACCCAACTCTACGCAGAGCTAAGTTATTACTCAATACAGGTGAACGATTCGGATAATAACAAATCCGATTCGATTCGAAAGAATTTCGATTCGATTCGATTCACTGGCTGTGGCGTCGCAGCAATAGGGCAAATGGTAATGGGGGCAGCTGCGAACCACAAATTTTTAACTGTCGAAAAATTGTCAAAGTTCTTCTCGTCGGAAAATGTTCCTTTAAAATGCCAAATTTGGGGCCGGAAACCTCTATTTTAGAGAAATTTTAGAAAAAAAAGTTAAATGTTGAGCACCCATAATCTTTTCTGTTAAAAATTTACAACTTTCTGTCAGAATTCTGTATAGTGTCTGTGGAAAAATTGCAACTGCTGGCCCTGCCCATTTTCTGACCCACGACACCTCTGTTGACTGGTGATTCATAAACTTTGGTGAGTTGCAGTTTTGGCCTATACTATTGTACGAAACACTACCGCACCAACGTCGGTAGACCAACCTGGAAGAACTAACTGAAACTCGTAAGTAAAACAAATCTCGTCGAGGAAGAGAGAGTTACTGGTAACTTAACGTCACCGGTTGTGCCCTCGGAAGCTCGTGACAAAGTGATAGTGAAGTGAAACTGAACGAAAGTTCTGTGCAACGCGAACGCGTGCATGCAGTCAGCGCAATCAGCGCGCAGAAACACGAGTTTGTCAACAGAACTTGGCTTTAATATTTGAGGAAATTAGTGAGTCAAATTGAAATAAGCTTAAGCTCGATTCGCTCTGTCGAATCGATAGAGCGAATCGATTCAAATCGATTATTAAGGGCTCTAGTATTCAGACGGCTAATAGTTCGCGGTATCGTTTTCTTATGTAAGCAGCCATCCAGGTCAACTCAACCTGGCCAACCCTGCGTGGGTAAGCGCAATAAGTAGCCTACTAGCGAAGGCTGGGGTGTAAGTTGCAATATAGCACCAGTGCGCACGGCGCAACAGCTTAAAGTTATACAGAACCGGTACATGATCTTAAATGAGAAAAAAACCAAAACATTTGCCAAATGTTTTTTTTTCATTTACGTACGCATAACCTAAAACAAGAAATTTGAGCTAATGCTGACGAGACGCGCGAAAGCCTATAGCAGTTCCGGTTCAGTAGTTTAGCTGAAAACTGGGATGTTCACGCTAAGTTAACATACAAATACCAAATTCTCTATCTGGATCGCATAACGACAGTTCCGTGGCGCCACCTTGTGAATGATACAGACTTGTGTCGCAGCCCGAAATCGCAAATAAATCCATAAAACCACCTATTTTGGCGTTCAAGGTCATTCAAGGCCATTGAATTGGGCGCCAATCGAGAGCCAGTGTACGACTTCCTATTAGTGATTAATAGTAACCAAGGCTCTATCTCGCACCGTTACTGAGATATAGCGACTTATTGGCCAAAAATCGCAAATTTCGCTCACCCCCCTCTCATTTAGCGCCCTCGTTTGAGGTGATCCTTTTCGAATTTATGGAAAAACTTTATGGTTCCTGAAACTAGAGTCTTCCAGACAGCCGACGGTGAAAATTTGGTGATCCTATCTTGCACCGTTTTTGACTGATCCACCCGTGTGACAGACAGACGGACAGAATTGCGATGGCTAAGACGCGCTGAAAGCAGTAGCTGCTTTTGCGCGTAACAAAATGATAATGACGACGGATGAAGATAATGGCCAATTCATACCTACGACGCAACTCAACTCAACTGTTGTGACCCATTATCGTTGCTATCTGCGTGTGGCATGTGGGCGACAATGCAATGACGTCATTAGCATTGTGACGTCACGCTGCGGAGCACCGACCACGAGTTGTTTGCTAGCCTGGCTAAGCAGTTGAGCTGAGTCGCGTCGGCGTCGTCGATGTAAAATGGCCATAACAGACTACACACACACACTGATCGTCATATAATATAATACCTGTTAATGGAAGAAATGTTGAACGTCTGCTGGACGGTATGTTGTATGACGTCATGATATGACGACGCTGCTCCCATCTACTGGCGACCAGCCGAAACACTTCTACAGCACACAGCAACACACATTATTGTATTATCGCGACTGCATGACCCGACATGCAAAAGCTAGCAAATACAAGAAGCCCAGCTGTCGCTAGGATAGCCGACCACACTGCCTGGCAATTTGTAAAGCACTAAAGCTATTCAGTGAGAAAGGGGAGAGTCGGCAATAGAGTGATTAGATGGGACACTGGTAGACGTCCATCCATACGGTGTCCGTAGTATCCATTCTGCTGATCTTTAGCCGCAATGCGCCACGGGATTGAAGGCAGACTCTATTTTTAGGAGAACCGGTGTCCGTAGGTGTCGACGACAGTATCGTCGAATAGAGCGTAATTGGTAAGTTCCTGTAGACTGTCACAAGCTGAAGGAAGCGTTTTGGTAGCAATTCGCAATGCAAGTATTTGGAGTGTAGACACTACCTCAGTTTGTACGCTGGTTAATACGGTCGGCCAAAAATGTGCGAAAACGATTGTCGCCCCCTCCTTTTCCTTCATCCCCTCTCTCCATCTCGTCACCTCCCCAATATACCCAGGGGATTCAGGGTGCTGTAAGCTTCCCTAGCTTGTTTTAAGCTCAGAAACTGCACCTGACGAAAAGACTATTCTCCGTCAACAGCAAATGCATGAGTGAATATTTTAGCGGGCGGAAATGCCTGATGAGTTAACTGAAAATACATTACACTCACGCCGGAGGCGTGAGACTTGGTACGTCTAAAGCGGAGTTTCTATAAGACGCAACGTATATGCAGCGCACGCAAGTAAGAACACAAGGAAACTGCGCAATAAACGCGAGGCATTGTGGTTAACTATTAAACTGCGCCTGCTAAGTCATCTTACTTGCTTACTTACTTAGCTGACGCAACGGCCAAATGCAAGGCGTTATACAAGTGTGACACCTACGCAAGTTGCGTTATGTCAGTTGCCTTGCGCACGTCGCGTGCGTTGGATGAAAATCCGCTATATAAACGGCGACAGGTCGGTGACCTGCTAATCTCTAATGGCAAAGCCCATGCTCCAATATACTATGATCTATTGTGGACTAACTGGGCAACAAGTCGTAAGACAAGCTATACTGTTGATGCATTATTTCAGTTCATCGACGCATGATCTTAAAATGAATATGATTACTGTTAAATATGTAACAGATTTTCAATGATGTTGTGGTCACGGTGATATTTTTAAGCCGACGCCTGCGCTCTTCAGTATGAATTCATTGTCGTAAAGGCCAAACTACGACTTCTGCATGTTGCAAGGTAGTGTGGCGACAGCATTAAGGTGAGGTGGGCTTACAAGTCAAGTTGTTTCCTGATGTTGCACGCTAAAAATTATCAAAATCAACCAATGCTGCACAGTTATTCAAAACATAAAAAGAGACACGTTTTTTATTGAGACACGGTGTATTTTCATTTCTATCGCTCTGTAAGCACATTTAGTCTTTACTAGCGTGACCAGCGTATTACAAACAGCGTATTATAAACAGCGCGCGATGTACAAATCTCAGTTTTACTTACTTACTTACACACCAACTCCAACTAGTGGAATTCGGACTTAATACGCCAGACAGGTTGGGACGCGCCGACGTAACCAGGCATGCATAAACGACCCAGGACTAGGAGCACAAATAGAACCATACAGACTATAGTATATACTGAAGTGGCATACTAGAAAGAGCCAGCGTCGCGAGGGGCAACGAAACAGGAAATTACAAATCGATCAGACAGACACGCCATCTAGCAAACGAACGAACGAGAAACGATTAGTCGGCTCACGCGAATAATAATAGAACGACGTATTAATTTATACCGTCACGCATGACTGACTATAGGCCCCTATAGTTTATTCATTTTTATAGTACCATGTACAGTTGTATACACAATTTTTATAGCGTCCCGTATTGCATTTTTATTGCAATTTCACATGTGCTGCATTTTTTCGTAAATGCTTGACGGTTGACTGATAGTGCATCAAATGCAAACGCGCTATAAAAAAATCCGACACACCGCGTTATAATGCAAACGACCCACAGGCACGAGAAATATATCCGGCCACCTATAAGCACAGTACGCGGTGATATATGACGCTTAATTTACCAACTCGCCTTATTCTGCATTCCATAGAGTATTTACTGACCTATGGCAATGGGTTTCCAGTGAAAACCTATAATAAGCATCCTTTTAGCCTTTAATAGGACGGCCGCGTAAAAATGCACGTTACATGACTAGTCCATTGCCAGAGGATATAGGCCTAGTGGCCTACTGTTTGAGAAAAAGCGGAGTACACACACCATACGACCTGGGGTGCGTATAGCTCTTACTGGGAACGTCATTCAGAGCTTCGGAGCGTTACCTGCCATATAGAATCACAGTGTAAAATGCCTGCCGCTGTCGCCGGACACAGATGAAGGTAAACGTGTCCCACTTTAATCCCAACCATGATGGTTGGCAAGGCCGTCTTTTGCCAGCGCGGGGCTCTTGTCACTGACTCGACTTGCTTGCGGTGCCTCTGATGCCAGATGATCTTTGACCACACTGAACCACAAATATGCCGCGTAGGCTATATATTTGCCAAGGGAAACGACTGCAAAAAGCACGAGCCTATAATGACAGTCTATAAAGGACAGAGCACCCGGCGGGGTCCAGGGGCAGAGACTGCCCTGGTCAGGGAGACAGTGGGGCAAAGCCCCCTGAAGCTGAAACATATTTGGCTTTTGGACGTTCTCAATGAAAGCCGCAAATTTGCCCATGCACGATCGATGGATCCATCGTCCGTTGCGGCAATCACCGTCGTAGTGCGGAGCCCCTTTGGGACGCGGGGCCCTTGGCCTTAACCTCTCCACCTTTCCAAACTACTTAACAACAGCCGAACCGGCAGTCAAACTCACAACACCTTGATCACAAGTGCAACGTTCTAATCTAACGGTTACTCCTCTGACCTCTAAGCCAAGTTCACGCTTATTGACCAGAATGCACTAAGTTGCAAGTAGCAGAACTCGACACAATACAGCTAAATGGATAGGCTACCATCAGGTGCATGTCTGCTTTTATTCACGCTCGCATTTGCACACTCTATCACTACCATACTGTCTGAAGCGGTATAACGGGTCAATAAGTCGACGAGTGCAGTCACGTATAACCAACTATACAACGGCCTATCTAGGTTATTGCGTTTCATGCAAGTGCAAAAAACTGCATTACAAGACAAACTAAAAATTTCGGGCAAAGCCCAACGTGAGTCCGCCCGGCGCCGTAAGTCCGATTGGTGGGAAAATTCTGGAGGTGGAAATTCCCCCGGTAGCAAAGTCACGTGGAACGAATTGAAATGCATTAGCATACGCAGAACGCTTGCATCGTCGACTTAGGGTGGGTCAACATGAGCGCCTATAACCTCTTTTTGTCAGTGGACCCAAGTTCACAATTTTTCTTTTGTTCAACGACAGGGCGATCGTGCTTGTTTACAGCTTGTCGACATCTTCATCCATTCCAGAAATATTTGCGCTCAAATTCAAAAATTTTCCTAAATCACTCAAAATTTTGGACGTTTTTTGCCCTCCCAAATTTTAAGGGGGCAGTGCCCCAAACCTTGTAAACAACTTATCATGCCTGGATTGCGGCACGTCACGTGCCAAAGTTTCGTTGGGCTACTCCCCCTATCTATGAAGTTATAGGCGCTCATTTACTAAATTGTAAGCCAATTTTGGACCCCTTAAAATTGTAAAAAGACAAACTAAAAATTTCGGGCAAAGCCCAACGTGAGTCCGCGGTGGAGGGAAGCGCGCTAGCAAGACATGGCATTATTTAGCGCGTGTGAAAATTTGGGGGCGCAGCACGCCGCTGGACTCTGGCCTTGGCCGAAATATGGTTTTCCGAAAAAAGCGCTTTGGGTGGGTACAATTTAACTTTTAGATCTCCGTGGTTACTGGACCAAAGTTCACCAAACTTTTTCGCCGAACGCGGGAGGAATAGCAGTCGATGAGGTACTTGTCCGATTTTAAATATCTGTATCCCTTCTGGAGATATTCGTCGTAGAACTTTGAAAATGTCCGAAATCGGTCCAAATTTTGCATGTTTTTGGCCCCTACATTTTTTGGGGATAGCCCCCCCCCGAAATTTTGGACCCTTATTATAAAATCGAACACACTTCCGATCACGGTGCAAAATTTCGCAGCGATCGGCATACGTAGCTCGAAGATCTCGCGACGAAGAAAATAAACGCCAGCAAAATATAAGTCCACTCCGAATATATCGTTTCCGGGCGGACTAATTAGACAGTCGAGCCTCGCGCAAAGCTAAATCAGCATGCAACAATATTTATGGCAATGACGTCAGCGTCGGTCCGTAGCTTTTTGTACCACGGTCCTATCTCGCAATGCTAAAGTATCATGTGACCCATGACCTTGAAATTCAACAGGGTTCTTGCAATTCAATGTCGAGGTACATGCACACGCATAAACTCATCAAGTTAAATGGACATGGCAGATTAGCAGTTCATGAGTTATCGTGGTAACAGAGAAAAAACGGACAAGCAAAAAATAAACAAACAAACTTAGCCACGGCGCTGAAAACAATACTGTCGTCGCTGACGCGGACAGTAAAAATTACTGCAAGTTGATTGCAGTTGCACGGTATTACAGCGTCTACCTTTGACGACCGTGAAATTAGTGTACTGTGTCTGGAATTTATAACCTAATTTCGTTTAGCACTCATTAATCCCACTCCAGACAATATTCTAACGTATTTATACAGCCGATGCCAACGTCACACCTCGGTGACCTGTTGGCAGAAGTCCTAAGCATACGCGCGAGTGCTGGCAAACAGCATGCCGACGAGGTGAAGCGATCGTTTAAACCAACAAACGCAGTTAATTAAAGCTCGTTAATTATTGACGAGCACCTGTGCTTAACATAGCCAGTCGTCGTCAGGTAAAACTTCTAACAGCGGCAGCCATCAATTACGCTTACCGCTATCAGCTTATCTGACGCAGCCGGGATCAACGTTATTTTGCCGGAATAGGCCTATACGTGACATTTGACTGGCTCTGTTATAATTAACTTTCTGTCGAATTTAGTAGTCGTCGTTGTTATCCATCATCGTTCGTCGTCGTCGTCAACTGACAAAGCAGACCATTGTTTTCCGAGTAAATGCTCGGGTGAATTTCGCGTAATTTGCGTGTAAATCTCACGTAATTCACGCCCGCCAATCTCATGCGTGATTTTCGAACCCAACTAACGGCGGTGTCGTGGCTTGGCGCCCAAACGTACGTAACAGCACCCTTGATGCGTACAACGCAGTCTTTCCAGTCTCCAGAGCCACAGGTGTGATAAAGCCCGCAGGACAGCGTTTCGTTAGCCCTCTCAGCCAGGCACCAGTTCACACTACAAGACCACGAATACGAGGCTGGTGCATCCTTAGTCCTTACGCCATGAATATCAGAGCTACTCACTCAATGCGCCTAATCACGGACGGATGGCCAGGCTGAGTTGACCTGCAGGTGGCTGGTTAACAAGACAGTTTAATTGTCTGCGACGTCAAGTACAACATCAAGAAGCAACTAATCCAAGTACTAACGGTGTTCGGTGTCAAGACCAACGCGTTATACCAACAACGCCAGGTCCCCGTACAATCACCCAGGTATAAGTATAAATAGAACCCTATACGTGACCAGCACCGGACTACCTAGTGTATATAGTCACGCACCTGGCGACTATGTAATACCCAATGTGTTTGCCCCATTGCCATGGCAACCGCCAGTTTCACCTTGAAAGAACAACGGAATGGCAACTTCGACGACGTAGTATAATATACTGTCACTTTTTTGCGAATAAGTCGATAAATAAATCAATCAATGTCGTGTTATGCGGCCATCCGCACGGGTTACTAGCTGAAAAACAAAAACGGATAGACAAACCACAATTTGCGTGAATGTTCTTCTATAGGGCTGAGGTAACCGGTGTGGATCATTAAACGTCAAAAACCGCTCGTGTAATATAGCCAAGACCCGTTTCCACCTCGTACGCAAGAATTAATGACAAAATTGATAACATCTAATGGGAAAGACAAATACATTATCAATTTTATCAGAAGTCAGGTCCGTCCTTTTTACGCACGAAAGCAGCTACTGCTTTCAACGCATCTTAGCCATCGCAATTCTGTCTGTCCGTCCGTCCGTCACACGGGTGGATCAGTCACAAACGGTGCAAGCAAGGATCACCAAATCTTCACCATCGGCTGCCTGAAAGACTCTAGTTTCAGGAACCGTAAAGCTTTTTCATAAATTCGAAAGGGGTCACCCCGAAAAAAGGCGCTAAATGAGAGGGGGTGGGCACAATTTGCGATTTTTGGCCAATAAGTCGCTGTATCTCAGTAACGGTGCGAGATAGGGCCTAGGTTACTATTAATCATTAATAGGATGTCGTACACTGGCTCTCGATTGGCGCCCAATTCAATGACCTTGAATGATTCTGAACGCCAAAATAGGGAGTTTTATGGATTTTTTGGCGATTTCGAGCTGCAAGACACATTGCAAGAGCGAATTGCGCCGAAACCAATTGAGATAGACATGGACAAGCTGCGTATGAAATTTTCAGCATTGAACGTAGATTTCGACGGTCCAAGTCACGATTTTCTATGTTCAAGGAAACCGGCGCACGAGGGCATCAAAAAGCAGTACCTCCGTAAAAGTCGCAACAAAATGGCTGGAGATAGTTGTTTGTGAACAGGAACTGCTATAGGCTTTCGCGCGTCTCGTGAGCATTAGCTCAAATTTCATGTTTGAATGTAGCTAGAACGCTATGCCGTGTGACGTTCGACTGTCCGGTTTTGCAGACACTTTTAAGAAGAAACTGAAAACTGCTCTGTTTATTACTGCATACCTGTAGCGTAATGGGGTGTTTACACGATCCAGCAAACGTCCAGCAAACTTCCAGCAAATGTATTCAAAATACACGCGCTAATGCTGGACGTTTGCTGGATCGTGCAAACACCCTATAACTTGACGGCGGCACCTCTGTATTTTAGCACGTCATGGCGCTATGGAAATTGCACTATTATTAGTATAGAACTCATATAATTTACATCTCCTGCAACAAGCTGCTACGAATCTGCCAAGTCCGTCGACGTGTCGATTGGCGCTTAATTCAATGACCTTGAACGCCAAAATAGGGGGTTTTATGGTTTTTTTGGCGATTTTGGGCTGCGACACAAGTCTATATCATTCACAAGGTGGCGCCATGCTACTATCGTTATGTGATCCCGATAGAGAATTTGGTATTTGTATATTAACTTAGCATGAACTGGAACTGCTATAGGCTTTCGCACATCTCGTGAGAATTATCTCAAATTTCTTGTTTTTAAGTGGAAAGCTCTGATCACGTTATGCTTATGTTGACACTCACTAATGTGAAACTATGCAGTGGATGGGGTGGGGATGGAGATCGA
>Ga0209671_1004689_pt1 | contig 13630 bp, 10 predicted proteins | sample WorMetHERISLAND2_2_FD_187401 | JGI IMG/M metagenome (GOLD analysis project Ga0209671, IMG submission 187401) | Marine gutless worms symbiont microbial communities from Max Planck institute for Marine Microbiology, Germany - Olavius geniculatus... | ecosystem: Host-associated > Annelida >... | reverse complement strand
CTATTTTAGGGCAATCTGCTTTAAAATTTAAGTGTTTAGTAGTATTTATAGCAAAAAAAATCAAGTAGTATTTTAATTTATCACACTGTTTTTATTGAAAATTTTATGTTTGTGCGCTTGCTCTATAATATCGATTCAAACCCACCCTTCGGAGACTTTGCACTATATTATAACTTCATCACCATGGCCAAGGCACTTTCCATGATTGACGTATCTGAGATAAATGGTCATCCATGGAAAGATGAATTAACTGAGCAATTGGAAGACCTTCAACATGAGGATGGATATTGGGTAAATTCAAACACTATGGAATGGGAAGGTGTGCCAGAACTATCTACGGCTTATGCTATTTTAGCTTTACAAGCCTTTCAAGAAATTTCTGGTGATTTGTGGATGGAAGTTATTCTTGCATCACCAGCGGACTTGGTGGTTTACGATCCCCAAGGAAGATCGTGCAGCAAAGACATGTGCAATATACCGGGAGCAACATTTGAAGTTGATGCAACTGGTCGCCAAATTGTTACCTTACTTGAACTAGAGTCTGGTCATTATTGCCTTGTATTTCACGGCACAGGAGACGGAATCATTCATTTGACAGTCAATGGACGTCGGGGTAGTGAGATAATCAGCACGGTATTAAAAGAGTTTGAAATCAAAGTAAATGAAGTGTGGGAGTCAGATGTATTGATCTCTTCCCTGGTTGGTGCCTTGACAATTGATATCGAGGAGCCGGAAATAGTGACAGTCCCCGGCGACCTTGACCATGACAGCGACTGTGACGGAAATGACCGGGCTATATTGCGTGCCTCTTTGGGTAAATGCGATGGAGATGCGGGGTACAACGCAGAATGTGATTATGATAGCGACGGCTGTATCTCTTACGCAGATTACCGGGTGTGGTATGGGTATTATAGAGATTACATGACTTCACAATAGATTGACTGAGATATTGGGATAATGGAAGGAGGTGGTTTATGATGAAAAAAGGAACTTGCATTTTATGTTTTTTGGTAGCGGCATTTATTCTGTATAGCCAAGCTTATGCCTTGGATATTATTTTTGATCTGTCCGATCCAGATATCATGGTTGGCGAGAGCTTTGACGTGGAAGTGGTTGCCAATAATGTGTTTGTTGGACTTGATCCATTCGAGGAAGTACTTGCCTTTGGCTTTGATATTGTAAATTCCGACTCTACAATCGTGGGTTTTAATCCACCGGCTACTGTTGAACCACCGTTTATGGATGATTCAGGGTTCTTTCCTGATACAGATGTGGCTGGGTCGACTTTCCCTGGAATAACACCACCTATTAACAGCTTTCCGCTCGCCACCCTTAATTTTACGGCTCTGGCTCCTGGGATAGTAACACTCGGCATTTTTTCAGACGTAAGCGATCCAAACGAAGGCTTGGTATATTTTCTTCAAGGCAACCAAGATATCAGCTCTACCTTTAATCTAAATGTTCCTATCCCCGAACCTGGAACAATACTCCTTCTCGGTTTAGGCCTATTCGGTCTCATGGGATTTCAGAGGAAATTGAAAAAGAGCTGATCAAACCTTACACCTATTTTGAAAAGGCGGGGCTCAGCTGCGGCTCTGCCTTTTTCTCTAATCGGTCTAACACCCCAAAATCAAAATTAGAAGCGGGAAAAGAGGGACCGTTATATTTCTATATTTGATTCTATGAAACGAGCTTAACCGGGAAAAGAGGGACCGTTATATTTCTATATTTGATTCTATGAAACGAGCTTAACCGAATTTAGTTATCAATAACCCGCTTTTGAATTTTGTCGACCTCTGGCAACCTGCTGCCCAGACTGACCGCTCTGCTTACCGTAACCGCACTGATGGCCATTTCTTTGCAAACCTCGGTGCATTTATATCCCAATTTACGCACCGCGATATAACAAACAACCCGCCGCGCTTCTGTGACGATTCGCTCCTTGCTGGCAGATTTTAGATTCTCAGGATTGATCTTGTAATAGTGTGACACTTTTTCTATGAGCGCTCGTAGACTGATTGAATTTACCTGCAGCCGATATTTTTCCTCCAATTGTTCATCGGCTTGCTTTAGCACCTGCTCAACAAAATCAGACGAACCCAATAGACGTTCATCGCCTTTGATCCGAATCCCCATATCCCGGAACTCTTTGAGATCAGCCCAACCTCCAACTCATCTCAACAAACCACCGCCAACTAAATCCGAAATGATACGGCGTAGCCGGTCAACAACCTCCGCATGACAGTGGCAATTGGAGCCAATCCGGTTTTTAAAAGCATGTGGATGTGATTTGTCATAAACACCCAAGCATAACAACCGGTCTCAGTCTCGGAAATAATGGCACTACATCGCTCAAGAAAATTCCTCCGATCAGCACTGTCTTTAAATATCGCTTTACGCTCTATTCCACGGATAATTATGTGGTGCAGAGCTCCTGGTGCATCTATGCGGGCTTTTCTGGGCATGGTTTTAGGGTATCGGGTTCAGATACTAATGTAAATATAGAAATAGAACGGACGTCCCTGTTTACCCTGCACGTTTACCCTTGATTTTGACGACCTTCCATTCTAACTCTTCAGGACATACGCCCTTTATTTCTATTTATTTATGTTGACACAAACATAGATATTGTTGTATAGGAATCTTGTTTTATGGCTAAGGGTTTTAATTGACTAATTTAATTGTCTTTTAAACCTACTGGGGAGGCCAAAACATGCTTTGGATTAAAGAGAAACCTCATTCTTTGAAAGGGAATGGGGTTTTTTGTTTCCGGATATCTTATTGCACTCCAGATGCAGCACACCGCCGTTCGAATCATGGTTAATATGGCAAACTTAATCTATATCGGTCCTTGCAATCGGCTTCTAAATCTCTCTCTTAAATCTTTCATCAAAGCATAGCAAATCACAATAGTTTACTATTTTTCTTATTATCCGGTAATCATTTTCTATTCAAACTTAATGATTAAGTCGGGTGCACAATAGGAGTAGTGCGAAATGAGTTTGCCTACCGTATTGGCTCATGGTGTTTGTCGACTTGATAAGATTTCGAGCGACGTATTGAATATTGACAACAGCACTGATGATACACTTGATAATGTTCATTACTTCAAAGGCATTCGGACAATACTGATCAAGAATGGAGTTGTCGTGCACCATTCGAAAGTCAGCTGGGCCTCGGATGTAAATACCCGAGCTGAAGATCTTAGAAAAAATATATCTAATATCTTGGGAAAAGAGAATTGTGAAAATGTCAATAATTTCAGCATGGACGGAATATTTGCGAATGACAGGTACTCTATCACTAGTTGCGCTAATGCTGCCAACTTACTTTACGTCAAGATGTAGAACTGTACATTTTATATACGTTTTCGTTGTCCCATACAGCAAAAAAAAGCAACCGTAACAATCGGGAATTCTATGCTTCTAAATGAAAATCAAATAGTTATGGGGCTAATGATAAAACGTGTGAAATAAAAAAACTTCCTGGCATGTATTTAGCTATGTTCTAGCGCAAGACCTCTTATCCTTTTTTGCCTGAAACGAGAGGGAGGTCTTGAGAAACCTTCAGCTACCGATAAGGAGGAAAGGAGGAATAGATCAAAACCGATCAGGCAAAGCTCACATGAATCTGACGAATGCTTCTGAGGGTTGCCTTTGTCCAAGCGGACAATCCTCAGGTGGGCCGCAACTTTCCATCATCTTGGCTTAAAGGAGGGCGTTGAAATGCCAACACCATTTCTAGAAGAAGAATTCACCTTCACCAATCCGGACGGCGAGACCATCCAGGTCAAGGGCTCGGGGAACCAGCATTACGCAGTCTTCGAGACCTTGGATGGCTACACGATCACCAAAGATCCTAAAACAGGTTTTTATCAATATGCCGAACTCTCTGCAGATAAAAACGATCTCGTGCCCACAGGTTCCAATGTCGATGAAGTTGATCCGGCTAGCCTGGGGCTTCGGCCGCATCTTCGTGTCCGCCGGGAGGCAGCAAAACAAAAGGGCCTGAGCGCGCCGATGCTGCAGGAAGAGAGGCCGCAATGGAAGATCCGGCGTGAGGAGAAAAAAGTAAGACGCATGAGGAGACTGCCGACCGCAGACCCCGAATCGATTCCTCAGGCTGACATAACCACCGGGAATTATGTCGGGTTATGTCTCCTGGTCGAGTTCCCTGATGTCGCTCCAACCATCTCCCGCCAGGAGGTTGACGACTACTGCAACAAGCCGGGCTACACCGGCTTTGGCAACAACGGATCGGTGAGAGATTATTTCCATGACAACTCACGCGGTAAGTTGACCTACACCAATGTGGTGACCGAGTATTACACCGCGGCCCATAATCGTTCGTACTACACCGACCCCTCTGTTTCCTATGGATCCAGGGCACGGGAGCTTATTCTTGAGGCATTGGATCACCTCAAATCCCAAGGGTTCAATTTCAGTCAGCTCAGCAGTGATACGAATGGGTTCATCTACGCATTGAACGTTTTTTACGTCGGATCCAGGGTCAATAACTGGGCTGAGGGGCTCTGGCCGCATTCATGGGTTCTGGCCTCACCTTACGATGCCGGCAGCGGCAAGAAGTTCCGTGATTACCAGATCACCAATATGGGCAGCGAGCTTACCCTGCGAACCTTTTGCCATGAAAATGGCCATATGATCTGCGACTACCCGGATCTCTATGACTACGGCAGCGAGTCTGCAGGCGTCGGGCATTACTGCCTCATGTGTTACGGCGGCAGTAATAAGAATCCGGTTCAGATCTGTGCCTACCTTAAAAACGAGGCCGGTTGGGCGACCAAGTCCACCACGATAACGCCGGGGATAACGGCGAGCCTCAATGCGGCGAATAATGAATTCTACCTCTTTGCTAAAAACAGTGACGAGTATTTTATCATTGAAAACAGGCAGAAGAGCGGCCGCGACACCTTCCTGCCCGATGCAGGACTGGCTATCTGGCATGTTGACGAGAATGCCAGTAACAACAATGAACAGATGACTCCGGCTCTACATTATGAATGTTCCCTGGAACAGGCTGACAACCGTTTCGACCTGGAAGGCAATGCCAACGGCGGTGATGCCCAGGACTTATTCGCCTCACCGGATAACACAGTGTTCTCCGATACCACCGCTCCGGACAGCAAGTGGTGGGACGGCAGCAATTCCGGCTTGAATATTACCCAGATCTCTGCGACCGCGGGGACAATGACGTTTGTTGTGCCGGCAACAGCCGGCTGGATCAACAACAAACTTGTGCTGTACACCTATGCCCACGCCAACTCCAGGGTGGCGTACGCTATTATCGAAAGCCTGAGCGGCTGGCGAAAGATTGCCCCGACATCGGAGGACGGCGTGACCAACGTTCTCAATATTCTCGATGCCGCCAAGGCCAATGGCAAGCGGGTCAATGTGTACATCGGTTCAGACAACCAGATTTACGCGGTCTATATGGTGTAGCAAAACAGCATACATTCCAGGTTCATCACCGAGAAGTTGAAACGGAAATAAACGAACATCGAATAAAATAATCAATGAAAGGAGCAAGATTACTATGTGGCACAATAATAAATCAGTGGTTACCGTTTATGCTCATGTCAATGCCAAGGTCGCATACGCCATCATCGATGGTCTGAGCGGCTGGAAAAGAATCAACCCAGCCTCGACTGATGGTGTAACCAATGTCCTGGACATCCTCACTGCGGCCAAGGCAAATGGTCGGACCGTCAATGTTTATATTGGCTCTGGTGATCAGATCTACGCGGCCTATATGAATTAGACTCGGCAAGAGTATGCTGGGGAATGTGATTTACCAGCTTTCAAAACTATTTTCTGACTACAGCCAACGATATTTTGCGAGGTATCAATATGCCAACATTCACTGTAACATATTCAGATTCTCAAGAAGGGACCACCACTTCTTCGGTGGCCGGTCTTCAGGGCGCACCGCCTCCCTTTGCGGAAGTGACAGCTGCCTCTGGTCAGGAACCAGCGTCTTTGGATCTGCAGGGGGCAGGGCCTCCGCCGATCCCTGATCTGGCAGCGGCGGTCGGTGCGAGAGCTTTTGACGAGTTCAACGGGGCCGGCCCTCCTCCTGTCCCTGGTCTGGCAGCGGACATCGCCGCCGGTAGTGCCAAGGATGACAACCTAGGAGCGGCTGGACCGCCGCCTGTAACACCAATCTTCGATGGCCCGAGCGACGTTGATCTGGGAACGGCTGGACCGCCGCCGGCACCATTGTCCGAGGTTTCATAAGTAGAGCCCAAGTGGTTCTGTTGCAAAAAATCTTGATTCCCTGATAGAAGCATACCCTTTCATTTCGGACCTGGGGTCGGGCCACAGCAACATATTGAGAAATTGAAAAAAGAGGTCTAATAACATCAGTATTTCGACCTTAATCGGTCATTTTTCTTACAAAAACTGACGGATTAAAAATGCTGGTTATTTTATTGATTCCATAAATACGTATTCTCGGAATCCAGACTATCAGTATTGCCGAATGGTGTTATCACCTCCCGGAGTTCTAATGTATATTATGTCTTTTTGCACGGGCCATTTTTCGTCGAGTCTCTTAATCAGGCAATTTTAGGGGCAAAACCGGTCGATTAAAGCCGATTTAGAGACGTTCTTATGGCATTTTCTCTACAATTTCAATCTCTTGGCGTGGCCCGACCCCCAGGAGCATTCGCGACATATTAACAAAACTGCATGTCGCTAGTCCGTTATAATTTTTTTCTAGATAGACAATTGTTCGCTTTTAATTTTCAAGATCCATGTGACAATCCCGGACTACTGTAAATGTGTAAATCTTGTAAACTAAATCGGCTCAAAATATATGAACGGGGGGTGGCCGTTGAAAACGTTTTCACGAACCGGAATTCAATGACAACCTGACCTTTGAAAGCATGAGCCAGGGAAGTGTAATAGTCAGCGAGGTTCTGAAAATCGCATTCAAGTATTTCGAAGACCTAAAAGTATTTCTCCGGATCTCCAAAAAAAATTAAAAAATGTATAATGAGAAAATTTGTGCTGTTATTATCAAAATTTAAGTTAATTTCTATTCTCCTATAACGACTTTTCTTACGCCAAATCATAGATCGAAAAATCATGATGGATAAAAAGTTAATTCAATGTTTCGCTTAGACTCTTTTGCTACGTCATGAAAATACTTAAAGCGATTCGTTTTAGTAGAATCAATAATCTCGTTTAATAATTTACTGACCATTCTAGGGCGCAATGAAGATATTGGTATGATAAGAGAAAGTATCAATGAATAATATGATAATTTAGGCATGTAGCTATCGGGTATTGATATTTTTGAAGTAAAATCCAACACATGTTCGGAATATGCATTTGAAGGAGATAATAAAATTTCATTTGCAAGCATTCTAAAGGGTTGAAGTGCATCATATAAAGTTTTTCTTTTGTGAAAGTAAACATATGAGTGCCGTACACCATCTTTTTCCAATAATGCCAGAGGATATACTCCTCCTTCGGCATAGATTTTTGACATAGCCTGATGAGCGTTGACTATATGTTTATATGTGCCAGTACGTATATCCGAGCTGAGAATAGGAGAAGTTCTTATACATCTATACAAAAGCCAGAGTATATTTGTTCGGCGGGCCATAGCTGGATAATTTTTTATATTACTCATATCCGATTCTTTGATCAAAAAGTTGAATATTTGATCAGGGTTATTATGTGTTGAAGTAATGAACTCTATTACCGGAGTCCATTGTGGATTTTGAAAATGCTTCTTAATTAATTCAAATTCAATCCGATTTGCTAGTATATATTGAGACGCAAAATATTCCTGAAATGAAGGGTGGCTAAATATATATGAACTCGCTGAGAAGCGTTCCAGTATGCCATGATGTCGCTCAATCTCATCTAATACTCCTTTACCGTCATCTTTTTTCAAACCGAGTCTTTGACAACAAATGCCGATTTCCTGACGTAGTTCAGATTCAGGAAAAGTATAGCTACGTCGAGCGATAAAATATTCGCCAGCTACATGTTGGAAGATATGTAGTTTATTATCATCAGATAAATTCGAATAGGCTGTATCTCTCCGAAAATTTCGACCAGCATCCCAATCGCGTAAGAAAGCCTCGATACATCGTTTGTATAACTCTGCCTTTCTGCGGGGCAGGGTAAGATCATGACGGAACTGAATACACAGAAGGCTCAATAACAAGGGGGTTTCGACTAAACTTTGCAGATCTTTATCTATAGATATATATTTTATTAAATCAGTTGCCTTAGATTTATCATCTGGAAACCAAGCCTTTACAATTTTCTTAATAGCATCTTCTGATAATTTCGATAATTCAACTTCATGGAAGCTATCAAATATGTTTTGATAGTCGGCTGTTCGACAAGACATAACAATCTTTATATCAGGATAGATTTCGTAAAGTTCTATTATATGCGTAAATACTTTATTTTTAGTCTCTATTGGAATTTCATCGAGGCTATCTATAAGCAGGATAACAAGTCCTTTTTCAAAAATACGTTTTAGAAAATATTCAGCATACTTATCCGTTTTTAGAACGAAGTTGTTTACGATATATTCAAATAGTGATTTGACTCTATCTAAACTATGACAATATGAAAGCATAGTTATATATATGGGAAAAAAAGACTTTATCAATCTTGTAGAGCTAAATAGTTTTTTATCTGAATACGCTAGAGCTAAATAGCGTAGTAAAGTAGTTTTACCTGATCCCGGGCCACCAAGAACAACTACTCTGTCATACTTCTCAATATATTCATCCGCCCTAACTATATGAGCTGACCTATGTGATTGAAGCGCTGGGAATTTAAATGGATGTTTTCCCAAATTATACCAGTCTTTTTCATATAAACGTCTGTAAATGGTTGTAGAAACGTACAGAGGTGAGTAAATATCTCGTAATGGAACTGGCTGGCTCATTCCAAGAATTTTTATTTTTGATATGTTTTTATGAATAGCTTTAAAGTGTTTAGATCTATATTTTTTAAATATATCGAGAGCCTCTGTGGAATTTTTTAACTCAGTAAAAACCGAATAAATAGACTCTTTTATGGGCTTTTCGAACCAGTTAAGAATAGGAATAGGCGAGGTGGCTTTTTTATTCATGGTTCCCTCCTTCAAATGTTTAGAAGGAAAAAAAGGTCGAAAACTACCTTAGAATAATGGAGCTTCCTGATATAATCACGACTCGCTTCACTTTTATTGATCGAACTTTTTCTAGGATTCTTGCATAAAAAAGGAGTTCTTTCACATTTAACAATGCAGATGGTATTATGCAATAAATTTCAGAATGTTCTTTGACTAAAGCCGTTTCGATGAGCCTGTTCATTTTTCCATGTGATCGATAACAGTTTTAGAGATGCTGATGCTGCTCAATCCAGCCGATCCGCGCAATCTATCGGCAATGGTGACTTGTTCCCCGTAAATTCGTTCTTCCTTTTTAATTTTCTGCTCTCTTTCTTCTGTCTGCTTCGACGAAACTCGGAGAGCGAAGACGGGTAGTCTGTCGTCTGTCCTCTGCGTGCCGCGGCGAAGCTCGAAGAGCGAAAACGGGTCCTCTGTTGTCTGACCTCTGTCGTCTGTCGTCTGCCCTTTGTCCTCTGCGTGCCGCGGCGTCTTGTGGGGTCGTAGTCCGAAGGGCGACCTGTGGGGTCATATCCCGAAGAGCGACCTGTGGGGTTGTAGCTCGAAGAGCGAAGCCCCAAGCCCCAAGCTCGAAGAGCCAAGACGGATCATCTGTCGTCTGTCGTCTGTCCTCTGACATCTGTCGTCTGTTGTCTGTCCTTTGACTTTGACAAATTATATCTTAATTTGCCTGTCAAACGGAATCTTCAGCTGATAGACGCCGCTTTCCAAATGCGCTTTGACCGGCAGATCCCCTTTGCGAAATACCTTCATGACGCCGATGTTGGAAAACAGCACCTCGGCTGTAAATCCTTTGATTCCTCCCTTCTGCGCCAGCTGAACCAGCATTTTATAGAGAAATGAAGCAATTCCCATGCGTTGATAGGCATCATCCACCACAAATACGATCTCAGCATAGGTGCTGACCGGTATCTTGATATAGCGTGCTTCGGCAATGATGCGGCCCTGGCCTTCCTCGCCGATTAAGCCGACAATGGACATCACCTGGGTCCAGTCTACGTTTACGTATTCCTGCATTTTGGCATGCGGCATGCTGGTGATGGAGTGAAAATAACGCGCGTAGACCGCCTCGTCCGAGAACCGGTAAAACAGATGACGCATGCCCTCTTCATCCGATGGCTTGATGGGGCGGTACCTGACAATTTTGTCGCCTTTGATGGTTTGAGTTACGGAAATTTCAGCCGGGTAAAGGCGCGCGCTATCGGCCAAAAAGATCTGATTGCGGTACAAAATCTTTTTGTCTTTGGCGGACTCGACCAGGGCGGCCCGGTCATCCGGGTGGGCGATGTCGATCAGGGCCTGGGCCCGCTCCCTTAGAGTGCGCCCCTCCAAAAAGGCGATGCCGTATTCAGTCACCACCGCCCCCACGGACTCGATAGCGCTGAATTGGTTCGGCAGATCGGCAATGGAAAGCAGAATGTTTGAACTGCCGGCGGGATCCCGGCTGGTCAGGGCAAAGATGGAGCGACCGCCATTGGACAGTTCGGCGCCGTTTAAAAAATCCATAACCTCGGCCGGTCCGGCAGCCACATTCCCTTTTCCGATGTACAATCCGACACGACCGTACAAATCCACTTTGCGGGCCGCAACCACGGTGACAAAGCCCGGATTGCTGCCGATTGCCATAGGGTTGAATACCCGGCTGATACGCTGGAATTCAACCAGCGGATTGTTGTCCAACCAGGTCATCAAGTTTCGGGTGCCAATGGCATAAGATGTCAAAGCTTTGCCGCGATTGATTTCCTTGCGCCGGTTGGTGGCCGCGCCGCCGATCATCAAATCCATCAGGGGATCGGTGAAAATCGGCGAATGGATTCCCAAATGGCGCTTGCCCGCCAGTCTTCTTGCGAGCGCCTCATATAAGGGACCGATGGAAAACGCCAGGCAGCTGCCGTCTTCAATCAGCGTGGCCACATGCTTGGCCACCTCGTCCCAGGTATCCTCGATATCCCAGCGGTCGAAATAGATTGGAGGATCAGTAGCCTGGACCAGAAAATCGAATTCCGTCGCTTGTAGAAACGTGTCGCCAAAGGTGCGCGGAATCAGGGTGTTGATTTCACCGATACTAATGCTGGCCTGTTCCAGGGCTTCGCGGGCCACGTCAACGGCGATGCCCAGACTGCAGAACCCGGCCTCGTTGGGTGGGGTAATCTGGATTATGGCGACGTCGATCGGCCTCAGGAGGGATTCGAACAGTTGGGGAATCTTCACAAACCGGCTGGGTATCAAATCCACCCGCCCTTCCTCGATGGCTTCGTCCGCCACCCAGCCGTGAAAGAACGTTTTTAGGCGAAAGTTCTGGGATTGAAGGGTTTGCAGTGAAACGGCATCGCCGACACTGACGAGTTGGATCAGTTCGAGATCTTCCAGGTTTTTGGCATCGGAGGTCATCAAATGCCGAACCATGGTGCGCGGTTCGGCCACGCCCGTGCCCAGGAAAATGCTCATGCCGGGCCTGATTTTTTGAATCGCCGTTTCCGGCTCAACGACGGCTGACTGCCAAGTATTTGGAGATATATCGGCCATCACTCCAGTCCTCCTGGCCTATGGACCGGATTAAAGATGAATGGCTCAGTACTTTATCAGTTTTGTCCAGAAAGTGTTTGTTCGATCGAGAAAATCGCGGTTAAAAACCGCTCCCACAATCTATCTTAACGCTTGGATCAGTGGTAGTTTTTGCTGGACGCTCACAGCTAGCGCCAGCGCATATATGAAACATTGATTTAGACAGGATAACAGCATTTACAGGATCTCTATTTACTAAGTAGGACACAATCCTGTTGATCCAGTTGATCCTGTCAGAAAATTATATGGACAGAATACAATATTCGATGTTCGATGTTGAACGTTCGATGTTCGATGTTTATTAGTTTCTTTTTCGATTTGACTGGACGCGCGCTACCATAGGTGGCGTTGAACCTCTGAACCGTGAACCTTGAACCTATCAGTTACAAGTTTGGCGATTCACACATCGTGGCCAAGGCTTCGATGTGCTCACTTTGTCCCTGGTAGAGCCGGGCCATCTCGATCATAACACCTGCTATCTGGGCCAGTGCTTGAACGAAATTGACGTCGTCCAGTGTAAATTCCCATTTTTCGGCCGTGTAGGCCCGAATGGCTCCGATCGCATCATCTCCGACCAAGATCGGCACCGAAAGGATGGAGGAAATTCCCTCTTTCTTGGCAGCCTCCGGATATTGGATCCTGGGATCATCACTGACATCATAAACTGCTACCGGTCCGTCTTTAAGGGAATCAGCGATGGAACGGAGGGCACTGACGGTTCCCTTGTTTAAATATTCGTCGCTCAAACCTGCGGAAGCCGCCACTTCCAGGTCCTTGGTTTGAGTATTGATCATAAATAGCGCACAGCCCTTGATTGCCAGCGATGATTGAATGCGGTCCACCGTCATTCTGATAATCTCTTCGGGATCTTTTGATTTTGAAAGGGATTTGGTGATGCCAATGAGCGTCTCATAGTTAAGCTGCAGGTTTTTCATGATGTCCTCCTTTCGTTGCTCAGCTGTACCTAATTTGTCATGCAGAACCAATGTTTGGATAGGTATAATCTAAAACTTAATAACCAGCGGTCAATTGGTAAATTACAAATCGAAAAAATTTCTTGAAAATCCGAATTCAACGCCGGCGAATCAAACGTGTCAGCGCGGAAGCAAAATGAGCATGAGCTGAGCAAAATGAGCATGAGCTGAGCAAAATGAGCATGAGCTGAGCAAAAGTTGCGGGATCGGTGCAACGGGAATCTGTGCGACGGATGCTCAATTCTGGCAAAATCCGGATATATTGTCAAATTTAATTTTGTCGCAGAAAACCTGGACCTTCCCGTCGCCGGTGACAGAGATAATCAGTTATGCCGTCTGTCTAATTAGTTGAAGGTGTCAGGTGTCAGGTTTCAGGTGTCAGCTCAGCCGCTGGCTAAACAAACGGCCGGTCAAATCGAGAAATAAACTTATGAACGTCGAACATCGAGCGCTCAACATCGAACGTCCAATATGGATGACGCTGCGCCTTGCTTTTTTTAGAAAAACAAAACGCTCAATGCTGATGTGAATAAATTCGAAATGTTAATTGGCTTTGCTCAGCTGTTTTAAAATTGACAGAATTCCTTATTCGATGTTGGACGTTCACTGTTCGATGTTCGATGTTCATTTTTTTTGTGCTCCGGCTATCTGAAGTTACATGCAAGGTTTCAGTTGTCAGCCAAAAACGAATTTTAGTCCTGAATTCTGATTGGGTTGAGGCAAAGAATCACCAGCGGTGAAGGAGAACCAAATTCATGAACGACTGCCATCCAGCGGGTCTACTTCAATTGCTGACACCTGACACCTGACACCCGACACCTTAGATTTGTTAATCCCTTAGCTTTTCTCTAGAGCCTGCTCGATCTCCTGCCGGACCAGACCTTTTTCCCCGGATCGGCAAGACTCCAGGGCTGCCCGGGCACGCCTGC
>Ga0209671_1004688_pt1 | contig 13631 bp, 5 predicted proteins | sample WorMetHERISLAND2_2_FD_187401 | JGI IMG/M metagenome (GOLD analysis project Ga0209671, IMG submission 187401) | Marine gutless worms symbiont microbial communities from Max Planck institute for Marine Microbiology, Germany - Olavius geniculatus... | ecosystem: Host-associated > Annelida >... | reverse complement strand
ACTTCCTATTAGTGATTAATAGTAACCTACGAGTACTGAGATACAGCAATTTATTGACCAAAAATCGCAAATTTTGCCCACCCCCCTCATTTGGCGCCATCGTTCGGGGTGACCCTCTTCGGATTTATGGAAAAGCTTTACGGTTCCTGAAACTAGAGTCTTCCGGGCAGCCGAAGGTGAAGATTTGGTGATCCTAGCTTGCACCGTTTCTGACTGATCCACCCATGTGACGGACATACAGATAGACAGACAGACAGAATTGAGATGGCTAAGACGCGCTGAAAGCAGTAGCTGCTTTCGCGCGTAAAAATGGATATTTTAGGCCTACGTACTTTCTCACATTGACCTCATAACAATGATAACATTAAAAGACGGGGCACGTGCCACACTGTTTCATATAAGCTTAAAGCTAGTAATTGTTGCTGTGTCTGGTCATCAACGTTTCAAGCTAATTGCATGTAAGGACAGCGCTACATGTCACGTGACGTCGTGTCCAGCCGGGCACGCCACCAAGCCAAGTGCATGCTATTGTCTCTACGACCAACTGTTTCTGTTTGCCCTCCGGCTGATGCGGCGGCGACCCCGCACAGGTGCCGTAGTAATTAGCAATCAGTGAAATTTGCTGGCATGAGTTCCGATTTCCCCACGGTCCTATGCGCGCCACGATACATGCAGCAAACACAAATGTCACGTTGTCGTGCACTCGTGCGCGTGAAAAGCAGTGTGTCTTGAAACGCATTTTTGGCCGACCGCACTAACGGTCGAGTTTACGGTACGAGTTGTCGTCTGTCCGTCCGTTCGTCTGTCGTAGGAAAAACACTTTTTACACGAATAATTAGTTTTTTGTTGAGGTTCTCTGCGTACAAAATTTGGCGGATGCAATTCAAAAAAAACATTTTCAAATTTGGGGTTGAATGGAGGGGTAGGAAAAATGTGCGTTTTTCAAGGGAAAGTTGGCCATATCTCGGCAACGGTGAGAGATAGGGCCAAGGTTACTATTAATAACTACATGTAATAGGAAATGGCATACACTTTTTCAGATGGGATGAAAATAATCGACCTTGGATGACCTTGAAGGTCACTGACAACCAGTACGGTCGGCTATCTTAGCGATGGCTGGGCTTCTTCGCTGCAGCGAACACGATCCCGTCGTCGTCTCGATAAAAACCAAGACTTTTTGACAAAAATGAGGCGAGTGACGCAAGAAAGGTGCGCAAGCCACGAATGCAGCTGACGGCGAAAACGCGAGAATGGAAGTGATGTTTATTTCTGCATTCGTTTGTTGCGTTCGTTGCGTTGGATGAAAACTGGAAACTGGAAATTCTAAACTACAAGCGTCTCTTTGTAGAAGCGCTGACACTTGGTATTTTTTACCATCAGCCCGTCGTTTTACGATATCGGCTCTGACGGTCTGCAAGCGACGTAGGTCTATAATACGTCGATCGTATGACAAACTTAGAAATAATATATAGGTCTACAGTAACAAAAAATTTAAAGATAAAACCTGAGTAACCCGAGTCAGTGCCAAGTTGCTTGTTTTTACGGAGCTCAACGCTGAGAATGTTATTGTAACATTGTTTTTTTTCTGTTTTATTACTTAGGCTTATGTGCTACTGTCATCTACGATGAGTAAGTTGAATGTATTTGCGTCTTTACAACGTCACGACGACTTTGCCTGGTTGTCGTGGTAAACTTACGCAGCCGCCGGCGCCTGGTCAGTGGTCTGCAAGCGACTCTGCATGGTCTGTACTGGGCCTATAATCGATACACTGTGTCCGTAATCTAATCTCTGACAATGCAATATCATGCCGAGTCTATCAGTCGGGCTGGGATAGCTGTCAGCTGATGGAATTAGAAGTGCGTTAATCCGCGCCTGCCAATGCAGGCCTGGCTGGCTTGAGGGATAATCTGCTGGTATGACTGGCTCTGTTCCACATTGAAGCTTGCATGCCTACGGTCCTGTCGTGCCTTCGTGTCATGAGCTGGCGTATAATTATTATTATTACAGACACAGGTGATCGTATTATTCTGTCCGCATGATGAGTTCGTGAACTTTTCCGCCGGTTGAAAATCGGCGCGAGGAGCGACAGCGTGCGACGCGCTGGTTCTTGGGAGCGAGGCTTGTAGCGGGACAGCCTGGCGACGTCGTAGCTTGGATGTCAACGTCAAAAATAATGTTTTCTTTTCATTATCTTTGGTCACGGTATGGGGCGGAGTTATAACTCTGCAGACACTCTGGTGAGAAATAGGAAGACGAAGTAGGTCGTAAGATAACTAGTGTCCGTTCTTTTTCCCTACCACTGAGCACCAAGCGGTCGTATAGCCAGGAGATGAGAGAAAGTTACCCGGATGTATCTGTCTGACAATCATTCTGCTGTCTGGTCACTGTCTGCTACTGTCTGTCTTGTCAGACATCTTTTCATGTCGTGTGTTACAAGAATAGGGGCAGGAAGGTTCAATGCTCCGACACACGGCTGCAAATATCCGATGGAAAATATACTCAAAAGTTCAATTTTGTCTCTAAATTTTTCCAACATGGAATTTCCAACCTAAAGTGTTGCATTTTTCAGAGGAAAAATCTTTGTAACAGGCAAAAATTTTGATTTCGTTTCGATTTCAGCTTGCTGTCGTAAAATTGCTTAGAGAATTTTGACGTTAAAAATGCCACCTGCGAGAGCGAGTGTAGCTTTGTCAATTACGCCACTATGTGCCAAGTGGCGTTTGCTTTGTGTGTATTTGTTTCTTTTTCCAGCTCTGTTTTTGTCCTGAATTCTGTATATTGCTCTATCAAATATTTGGTGAATACGGAATTAGGGATATGTAAAGGAGGGAATTGACCCTTTCCTTCTTCCCCCGTGACGACGTCACTCTTACTGGCAAGCTTGCGTTGGCCACTGTCATTCGTCTGCTGACAGCGACTGCAGACGATCACGATCTTGTTCCGTAGTGTGAATTTTCTCCTCTGATCCCAGTGAGTGACATAGTCCCGTCTACAACGTCCGCACATACGCCACATAACGAGCGTCAAGAACGAAACACACATTTCCTGACACTTTAGGCAAGGATGTATTCAAAGGCCAACGCCAGAAATCTTCAAGACCAAGGTCATGGCCGAAGTCATCAAGTAACTAAGTTGAGTAGGTATGACAATTTTATACTATGCACATCAAAAACAAGCTAATCTTACTCAAATCGTAAAGAACCGTAAAAATGCATGGACAAGCATAGTTTCAACGTTTCAGATTAGTTACGGTACTTCAAGACTGGTGACTGGATTTTTCGTCCTCGAGCTGTTCACGAGATGTTTCGACGATCATGTGCGTAACAGTTCAGGGATTGCATGTGATTGCTTTGTTGTACTTTTCGGCTCTGAATAGCCGTGTTCTGCGGTGAATTAAAACACCTTCGAAGATGTATCGATGCAGGTGACAAGATTGGACTTTGACCTGCCAGCCATATTTCAGCCGGTCGAGGCGCTATTGACGTTCAGTGCTGACGACCCAGTGACGAACTGTCGCAGATCGGCGATATGACGTCATGCCATCCAGGGAGGCCGAGGAAGGTTATTTTTAACCTGCTTGTAATGACGGCTGGATCGTCGGTGACGCTATAGTACTGGTGGCAGAAGAGTGCATCCTCTTGCGCTGGGCCCGTCTGCACCGAACAGTCTTCCTGCATATTAATAAACTAAAACGATCATGACGTTTATATTGGACTTTTTAGCGTTCGTTGTTATTTCTTGTTTTATCCACGGACACAGCGCACCGAGTGCATTAGAGATTACTTTTAGGCCTTGTCTGCTATGATAATGCGCTATATAAATGTTCTATTAATAATAATAATAATAATAATAATAATCAAGGATAACTTTTAAGGACAATGTTCAAGGATTCTATTTATGCGAAACGCACATTCCGTGACACGCCGGGAAATCGTAAATCCAAGTTTCGAGACAGTACGCCGCCGCCGCCGACGACGACGACGACGACGACGACGACGTCCATTGCCTGGAAGTGCATGGCAGGTGTTTAATTTCAAGCCGGCGTCTGGACGTGCGTCAGAATTATCACGTTGCCGACCGCCGACCGCCGACCGACCTAGAGGTCTACGCCGACTGTTTCGTGCGCGCGACACCTGTCGACTGCAAACCGCACTGCTTCAAACAAACACTCACGCCACATGACGATAGGCTCTAACGGAAGTCTGTCATTGCCGTCAGCGTGTTGCACTGCAGCTGCTGTCGATTGGTTTCTGTGTGCTCATCAGCGGCGTCGCGGCTTGAAAAAAGTAGGCGGAGCAGGAAGTTGCAATTCTCCGGTGCTCAAAGTTTTGATTTTACCCAATTTTTGCATTTTCACGCCAAAATTTTGCGACGGTTTTCCCACAGCCCAAAATTTGCGGTGGGGAAAGGGCTAAGAATCCCCGTTTCGGCCACGACGGCACTGCTGTCTTTACATTCATTCGACCTATACCAATTCCACCGCCAATGTTATTTGTTTAGCTGAAGGCAACTGGAACAAAATATGACTACAGCTGGCCAAATAGGGATTCTAATCTAGGCCTACATTCATTGATGTTGTGGGAAATTGACGATTATTGTAGAGCGGTCGAACGCCAAAAAGCGCGAGGATCGAGGAACCGATGGGGATGAGGTGTGGGGGTATAAGGTCTTGGGAGAAGTTGTGCCCTATTCTCAGAATATTTTTGATCTTCCGATCTGAAAATAGCGTATTTTTGTGCACTCTGAAGTACTGTTACTTACGTGATGCAAAAGATCAAAGAAAAAGCAAGTTTTACGTTAAGAGTCAAATAGCCTACTGAAAGAATTATGGATAGGCTTTATGAAAAGAGTAATAAAATGGCGTTAAGAAAATAGAATGAAAATGAAAAAGACAGTAGCCATGGAGCGGACGAAATGAGCTGTCGGCATAATATGCAGTGAACGTTTGTATGGTTGTGATAAAGGTTAAACGAACGCACAGTTGTCGGGATTTACGTGAGCTAAGCAGGCGGTGAAGTGATGATCATTGCTCAAGATAGCATCGATTTTCTGCTCCATATACGGCACTACAATAAAGCGCCAAATAATGGCCGATTATGGGAGCCGGTTAGCCGGGTGTAAGACATTTTCCCTCTGGAGCTATTTTCCCGAACGTTTCCGATTTGGACGTTTACCCAACACCAAGGGCAACTCCGCTTTCTATCCCTCCGGGGTAGGTAAATGGAGTACCGGCCTGTCCGGATGGGGTTACGACAGGGCGCGTTCATATACGTCGGTGGTAGGTAACACTTTGTGTAATTCCATATGGCAGGTGATGCTCCGTAGCTATGCAGTGGGTTTTCCATGAAGATTTGTACCATTTAACCATTTTAAACGTCCGGAAGGGGAAATGTCCCGGTTGGTCAGAGCCCGCAACTGATGAGCAACGGCGAAAAGAAGACGAAATAATCTCTCCGCTTGCTGCGTGCGTGTGGAATGAACGATAATCGAATAGCGTATAGCGGCGTGATGCTGATGGTGACGTCACGCACGATTAGATGCGGCTACGTCATCGTAACGCCAGCAACAGCAGCAGCAGCCGGCGCTAACTCGATCAGTTCGATACGATACCGCGCAGACACATCGCTGCTGATCTATCCGTCCCCGCCCACCACTAATAGCCTGCAGAGAGCGGGAAATGCTATAGCTGCCCATCGCCACCCGGGGGCGTATAGTTCTGATAAAAAGTAACTAGGGGACACGGACGCTTGGAACTTAGTGGCGTAATGCGTGGTTTCCGTGCAACGCACGCAACGTACGCAACGCATCAAAAGCAACGGACGCAACGACCTCTTCGATCATCCTTGCTTTTTGGCCGCTGCATTCGCTGCTAGGTAGGCTTCTTGCTTGCGTTCGCTGCGGGCGAACGTTGCGTTAACTGATCACGTCTGGTCAGACGGTTCCGTATGTTCTGTGCGAGCTGTGCCTGCCTGGAATCAGTCAGTTACGGTCGATGACAAAGTTCCAAGATGGCGCGTGACGCTGCATCGCCAGCACAATGCAGTCGATAACCTATAACATGCATCTCGATAGTCAGCCGCCTAGCAAGACCTCAAAGAGACAGCAAAAAGACACTGTGCTATGTCTAGTGTTTCATCACGGTTCTGAGTAGGCCTATAAGCTTATCGTATGAGTGCAACGAGCATAATGGACTCTAGACCGTGTTGAAGCGTGCTTGTTTCATGACTGATCGAAGGTGTGTTCTGCGTGGGACGTACGTGTGATGAACAGACGCGAAACGTGTTTCAATCGACACACTTGACTGGATCTGTGCCCATCAGCGGCGTCGCGGCTGACAATGATATCACCGCCCATGATCTCACGATCATGGGCGGTGATATCATTGCAGACAATGTGCTGAGGAACTTAGGAAGACGAATGAAATAGCCAGCAGTGGGACAGAATTGTGGAGAGGCTGTAGCTTGGTGGCTTAGTTTTTGAATGCATACAGATCGTTCGACAGATTAATCAATAATCAGCATTGGACGGTGGCGTGACCGTTCCACGTTCGTAATGTAGCAACTATCTAGCGTGTGGCTGATCGCCCACTATCCATGGATCGCCCCATCGTACTTAGCCTGCAGGCGCTGTGTTTTGGCCTCTCTATCAGAGCAAACAAGACAGCCTTGTCTGCAAATCAACGACTAACCGCCCAGCAGTATTAAACGTAAATTATAGATTAGGCTAATTCGGCAGAGTCGGCGGCCGAAACGTGTCAGGCGTGATTGAGTATGGATTCTGTTATAGTCTGAAGTCCAAATTCCGCTATACTTTCATTTCTTGTGGACTTGTTACTCTTTGGTTAGGTTCTACTGTCCCAACGTCGATTATATCAAGATGTCGCCTTAAGCAATAGCTAGGCTATAGGCCTACTGAGAGGCTGACAGGCTAGCAAGGAAATGTGAGTGATTGACAGTGTGTTGATGATTTCCAGAATATAAGCCTAATGTTGTGATAAATCTCACGATCGGACACTTTACAGTATCAGAGTTTATAAATAAAACCTGTTGACCGCGTTGATTTGTAGGCCTAGTGCTTTAGCCAGGGATCGGCTCTGGAAAAAATAATATCTAGCTACAATAGAGCATCTTTTTGTGCGCAGTTCGATATGTACTAGTCATGTCACCAGTAAAATGTTGCCTCAAGCAATTGGCTAAATGTTTATACTGACAGGCTGACAGACTCACAAGGAAAAGTGATGATTGACGTGTCTGGATGGTTACTACTGACAGTGCAAGAACTTACCAACGTTCTGTCTGACAGTAGGCCTATCTTTACTGATCCCATACGACGTGCCGTTTAGCCACAGTACATAACGACACAGACATACATACTGAAACGATAGACGGACGACACATCGTAGGCCCTATCATAAGAGCGACCGTTAGTAGTACGGTCGGCTAAAGACTTAAAGTTAAACTAAGTTAAAACTTGCGTGGGGATTTTTTTAGGCAGATGGAAGGCCAAAGCTAGTTGTACGCCTATGCATTCCTTGAAGCAGAGAAATAATGGGGTTTTATCTTTTTTTACGTTTTCCAAATAAAATGCCGATCTTTTGCTTAAACCGCACTCAGTTTGCACTGTTACCGTTTTCACAATTTTTGGCTGCAGTTATGCGTCATGAAGCTGCTTCGTGAAGCATGACTGCAGCCAAAGTTGTCATTGAAGCTAACTATACGGACTGCACACTGTGTCCGGTAAAAAAGTAAACTCCTAGACATTGCACAATAAAAATGTCAAAACCAAACGAATCTGAATAAAAATTTCGTACACTTATTCCCTAATAAATTGTAAAAACGAGTGCCCAATTTCGTTGGAAATATTATTTCTTAGCAGAGTTATAATTATTGAATATCGATGACAAAATATCTCCGTTACCAATATGGCGTTACAAAAACTCTCTGTATATTTGCGTGATTCCAACAAACAACATCTGATTCTGGTAAAATTCTACGTCAGCAATGCGTCATCTGTTAATTGGCAGCCAACGTGCCAAATTTTAGTTAAATCTCGCAACACAGCGGCTTTTGTGAGACCACCCTCAAAACAATAGGTGTCGATCGTCCGCAACAGTCTGCCATTTTGTTATTGTTTGCGTTATTTTTTACGTTGATTGCGTCAACAAACGTCATTTCCGATGTAGCAACTGCAGTCGCCTCTGTAACGCCATATTGGTAACGGAGATATTTTGTTATCGATATTTAGCAATTAATAATTCTGCTAAAGCATAATATTTTTCAACGAAATTCAGTGCTCTTTTCAGCAATTTATTGGGGATTAAGTGAGCAAAATTTTATTCAGATTCGTTTACATCTGACATTTCTATTGTACAGTGTCTCTAGGGGTTTACTTTTTTATCGGACACAGTGTGGTCTACGCGATCTGAGCGCGGTTTAAGTACGATACCGCACTGTCTGAAGTGGTATAAGCTCGTACTGCGTACTTGCTTATCCATTCCGACACTGCGCTATATAGTACGGTAATACCGCATTATTTTATAGTAAACTGTGGAGGGTGCAGAAATTTGCACTCTCCAGTCTCTTGGAAGTTCGTTTCGCGTCAGCCGAGAGCTGATTATCGGAATGGAAGTGACGATGCAGTGACGACGTCGGTCGTAAATTCGCCACTTTGGTCGACGTCGTCGCGAGTCACTAGGGGGCAGCAGCACGCGGTCTGGTACCGGCTGGCGCCCCCTTGCGACCCGGACAAACATCACTCGTCGTCAGATCACGACACCGGACACACGCGTCTCGCGGCAGTCTACAGAAAAGCATCCCATAGCATCCCGACCAATCCTGAAAATAATGTAAAAGCTACCATATAGAGTGAGGCAAAACAGTAATCTACGTTTTTGCTATTTTTAAGCAATTTCTGGGAATTTCTAAGCGAAATCTACACGTTTATATGAACTTTAAATGTAAAAAAAATCACGATGTTTTCTCAAAAAAATTCGTAGCTTTGCAACAGTAGAAAAATATCAAAAGTTGCTTGGACTTTTTACGTACGTGAAAACAGGCAATAAATGTGTAAAATTTTGCGTTCAAATCCTAAGCGGTTGCCCAGAAAATGGCAAACAACTTAAAGGGATTACTTTGTGGTGCACCATGTAGCTCCGGGTGGCTCATTAAACAGAAACGCCTGCCACCGACTATATGGGTTCGCCAACATTTTGATGGTCATAGCTTTGAATATCGTCGGAGTTTTATGTCGGAATTAATTTGTACGTCGTAGTAATTAAGCGTGTCAATTGGGGTAAAATGTTGCAAAAAGGTAAACTTGGCGAAGAACACATGATTGTGGTTAGATTACCATTAGGGTTACGCCGAGGGTCAGGATAAGGGTTAGGGTCACTCAGTAGTTAAGACAGGTCACAGTTGAGTGTTTAATTCAGTGGTATTTTTCACGGTATGGTATGTGATGTATTTCTGAGCTTGGTCTGCGAAGAGACGCTTGTGCAGCAACCCACCGCTAAGGCGTGAGGATCATTCATGGATCGATTAGAAAGGCGTCGCGCTGCTGATTTGCGGGTCACGAGAGGTGAAGAGCCGGGTCAAAGGTCACGCAACCTGCACTCCAGCAGTGCACGCGTGTGTGTTTTATTCTGCGATATGGCGACGCCCGGAAGACGTTAATGCTTGCTAGCTGGTTGGCTAGCGAACATTCAAAGCGACAGATCTGAATTGAACTGAAACGAGACGAAGTGAAGCAGTGGCTGATCCAAGAAGGGGGGCGGACGTGCGGCCGCCTCTTCCCTTTGGGCCTCCATGCATAAGTAAACATTTTATATTATGCTCTGCCATACTGCTAATTAATAAGTTCGTGTATCATGAAAATGATTAAAATTATTGTCACCAGGAGAGCCGGCGGAAGGGCCCCCTGTAATCCTGGCCGGGGGGGGGGCTCACTTATGCTCAAGAGCCTCATGCTAGATGTGAAAAAAATTTCCTAGTTTTTGAAAAAATAAATTCAAAATATACAAGAAATATAATTAGATTGTGTGACCAATCTAATGTACTCCTCGCGCATCATTTTTTTGTATTCTTTTAAGAGTTTTTTCGTTCCTTTTGGTTGGTATTAGAGACCCGGCGTCTAATGATTGAGACCCGTTTAATATTATAACGACTGGCGTGACTGGCGTCGAGGTCGTTATCGGAAATTGTCTGCCCGAAGTTCATAAAATATTGCCCGATTTTAGGAACTGAGAAGAAAAACTTTCCAATAATGGTTGATGACGCTTCTTGTCCTTTGTTCCTTTGTGTTGCTATACCTCAACGCATGCTTTTATCTGGCACCGTTGTGGAAATATGGCGCCTCAAAGATAATGGGGTCACGACCTGGAACTTTTGGCGTCACGTGACGTCATCGGTCACGTGACCATTTGACTCCCGCGGGTCGACTTCCTATGGGTGGTCCATAGTGACCATGCGTCTATCTGGCACCGTTATGGGGATATGGCCGTTTGAACTTCTTCCAGGAAGGCTCTTCCTGGAACAGGTCGGTCGTCGGTCGGTCCTCAATATTACACTGATCTCATATACTCCTTTTCGCTACGTTAGGAACGAAGAGTAAAAATGAATAAACATGTGGAAAGCTTACCCAAAGTGGACAAGTCTATTACTTGTCATTACTCTACAGTAATCTGTGACGTATTGCGGCCGATAGACGTCATTTTTTTAAAAAAAAAGACGACACAAATTGTATCTGATTTTTTGCGTTTCAATTTTTTAAAGTGGACAAATTTGCGATTTTCAGCGAACGTCTAGAAGCCAAAAATGTTTCAGCTTCAGGGGGGCTTTGCCGCCATGACCCCGTGACCAGGAGCTCTGCCCCTGAACCCTGCTGGGGGCTCCGCCCCCAGAGCCCTTATTATAGGGCTCTCACACTTGTATTGGGGGAGGGGGCTCTAACTCTCTAACGCCGGCACTGGTTACCAGATGTTATAGGCCAATTTAAGGCTAAAAGGCACAAAATTTGATTTCCTTTCTGGGGAAACTCACAGCGCTTCCCCAAACTCCCTAGCTAGATTCAAGATGTTTTACTTCCAAGGCAAGGGAAAAGGGAAAAGGAAAAGGAGGAATAGAACGAAAGGAAAAGGGGAAGGGAGGTAGAAAAGAGAGAGAGAGAAGCGAGGGCAAAGCGACATCAAAGGAGGTGCATGGATCGTCTGAAAACAGCTTCAGCTTCCGCCCCCTTCCATTTTGGCGGAATCCTAGATCCGACACTGAAGTGAACTGAAATGAAAGCCACACGCTGCGGCTTTTATTTTAGTTCATTTTATTTTATTTCGTCTCCTTTCGTTTTTTCGGTTCCGTTTTGTCGCTTTGCACGCTCCGTAACTCACCGTATTTGCGTGAGCTTCATCCTTTATCGGTAATCTAGGGCTGTAATAATTATAGCTCTCACTTTTCAGATAAAGAGAGAGAGACAGAGGAAAAGTGCATTGCGAAGTGGTTTGTGGTTTCTGAAATCAGCGTATCATCATAGCAGAGTGATGCAGGCCAGTCGACCGCAATAAGCTTTTCGTAGGCCATTTCTTCTGACATTTCTTTATTTATGAATATGGATAGGCTAATGTTTCAGAATGTAACGAACAGTAAGAACATGGCCCGGACTGTAAGAGATGTAAACTCCCGTAGCATTAGCATGTCTTTCATAACATGCGGCAAATAAATGTGAAGAGGTCGGGTAAGGTTTATTGCGTATTTACAATAACGTTTATAAATATTTCGAGACTGCCGTGAACATTAAGTCCGATGTCCATCCAATGCAGCGGCCAGCAACAGCAGACGCAACATAAGGTCACTGCGTACTTTTTGACGCAGCTAACGCAGGTGACGTATAAGAATGGTTCGCAGCAAACTCAATAAACGCAGTTGGCGCAAGAGTCACAACGGCCAAATTGCATGGATGAAAGTTTAAGGTTGAAAGTTGAATTGGTTGTGTATAGGCCTAGTTCTTTATGCATGGGAAACTGATCGCAGAGCTACGGAGCGTTACCTGCCATATGGGATCACGCAGTGTTACCTGCCACTCGACACAGGTGAACGCGCTCCACTTCAATCCCAGCCAGACAGGCCGCTCGATTTACCTACCTCGGAGTTGATCTTGGTGTTGGTATATATACCAGATTATACTTGCATGGATGATTGTCTGCGGACAGATAAACGTTTAGCCCTGATGTTTACCTGTCTATAGATAGTCACCCATCCAAGTAGTAACTAATTGATAGCGACCTGACCGGTAGTTGAACCCGTGGTCCCACGACCTCTCAATCGAAAGCTGGATAACACCGTTAGTTCGTCACACAATGAAGCCACCTTTGACCTCTACTCTTGCGTTGAGTAGGCCTACGTTGCGTGCGTTACGCTGCGTTGGAAACTGTACTTTATAGCTTGCCGTGTCTAATGTGGATCTGTGATTACAGGCATGCTGCGGTACGATTTACGATATGTATTTTGTTTTCCATATATACATCATTTCCAGTTATCAATAGTGCGCTGCAATGAATAGACTGTATGGAGTTCGAATGATTCAGGCTGAGTGGCTGCGCTCAAGCTTTGTCCCACTGATAAATGCGGCTTGTGTGCGCAGAAGAAAAAGCTCAGTCGTTAATGACGGCAGCATCAGCAGCATGGTTTTCAGACGATCCATGCACCTCCTTTGATGTCGTACTAAGACTATTCGTGCGCTGTGCCGATCTATTGCCGCCTTGAGGGAAATAAAATCAAAAATATAGGCTCATTGTATAGCCTGTACATACAGTATGATTTAGTTCTCGTCGTATACGTACGTTGCTAGTGATTAGCGAATTCTTTCTAACGCCGTCTGCGGCATGCAATGACATAAGCAGAATGGGGCACCGCGTACATGTAGGGGCACACCCAAGATAAGTAGGCCTAGCCACGTTTTTCGGCAGCCGGAAAATTGCGCTTTTGGCTCAGCAGGCGTTTATTTATCGCAATGAAACGACATCTGCAGCCCCCCCCCACTAGACGCGTTTTCTGGGCTGTTAATGCGTTTAAAATACATTTGTGATCGGGACTTCGCGCCAAATCCCGCTAGGGGAGGTTAAGCGCTTTCCTAGACCCCCTCAGCTGGTAAAGAGAGGGCTTGCTGCTCCCTCCCTAACAACCACTTTGGCGCTTTTGGCCTTCGGTCTTGAATTTTGGTCTTCTGGGTCTTAAGAGTGCACCCGAAGACAAATTCTTAGCTACACCGCCGGTCTGCGGGCCTAGTCAGTTTAGGCTAGAGATGGGAATCGAACCGAACGCATGGAACTCGAACCCTGTTTTTTGTTAAAACGAACCGAACCGAACGAACTGAAATTATTGGATTAACCGAACCATAGATGTAAAAAACGTTTCAGGAAAAATAAAAAACGTTAAAAAACGTAAAAAAACGTGGCAAGAATAAAAAACGTTTAAAGACGTTAAATAAAAAACGTTGGCCATAATGTGTTTAACTTCTTGCCTAATGCCTAATGCTGTAAGTGCAGTATACCTGGAATTATAGTTTAGATAGAGAGAAATTCATTTAATTTTAATTTAGCTGTGTGGTCATAAGACAATAGCATTAAGCTGACTAAATATAC
>Ga0209671_1004686_pt1 | contig 13632 bp, 6 predicted proteins | sample WorMetHERISLAND2_2_FD_187401 | JGI IMG/M metagenome (GOLD analysis project Ga0209671, IMG submission 187401) | Marine gutless worms symbiont microbial communities from Max Planck institute for Marine Microbiology, Germany - Olavius geniculatus... | ecosystem: Host-associated > Annelida >... | reverse complement strand
AATCTAAACATTTTTATGGAGATATAAAAGAAAACGTGAGTGGGTGTTTTTTTCTGAACACAGTGTAGTGATACTTAATGCAAGCAGATGCATCATAGCTCAGGAAAACATGATTTACACGTAATGCGGGAAAGTAAATATAACCAAATACAGAATAAATTGATATCAAGTTTTATCCTATTAGATTTATTTATTTTCATTGTTTTGTACGCCTTGTAGCGTTATGTAGCAGTGATGCTATCAATTTGGAAAAATGAAAAAATAACATTGGACGGCTAGTGAATGATGCAGTCGACGAAATTGTGCGTTTAACAAAAAAAGTCGTCAAAGCTTGCAACATAATGACAAGATGATGCATTCGTGTTAATATCTGGCCGCACAATGCAGCGGTGGGATCCAAACACTTTTGAATGTGTCAAGTCAGCATCGTAACTAACAACTTGCTTTGACTGTAAGGGATCAGTGGACCAAAATTGGGTGCTCATATGTTCCTCTTTTCCCCATTTTTCTATCCCTGATTTAGTTTTTTCATCATTTATTATCTCATCTTTAGCATGCCAAAACTTTTTTAAAACATTTTTATTATTTTTCCCTCCCCAAAACGCCAGCTTCAGTATTTTGATGTTCGCAAAAATAGATGATAATCAAAGTCAAAACAATGACGTGCATAGAGCGTTACAGTAGTGCTAAACAGCAGTTTACGCACTTTTAATTTATGTTTATGTATTCAAACACTGACTCCAGTCATGTAAAGAATTTTTTTCGAAACATTTTGCTGAAAACCCCATGACTCTGTGGCGTACGGTTGCAAAATTATGGTGCCATAAACTTTGTGCCGTTTTTGGAGCACCCTGTATTTTGTCATTCGGTCGCCATCAGATACCTATTTTACAAGTTACAGTAATCAACAAGGGGTTATGGGCTAAACCGTCTCATAAAAATGATATAAACTGAAAACCGAATTCGAAGCCCCTGTTAAATATATGTCACCTTATTTCTCAGTGTTTCTAAACATAAATTAAAAGTGCGTAAACTGCTGTTGCAAAATTAAGGTGCCATAAACTTTGTGCCGTTTTTGGACCACCCTCTAGATACATCACCACTGGAACCAAACAGCGCCGGTGTCTACCACACGGGCAAGGCTTTACAATCGCTTGTCCGCATGGTTGATGAAGTAGATATATGAATCCGTATAACGGAAATCCACGTCATTGTTACAGCAATGCTATTCGCACTGCTCTGCAATGATCGCGGTTCAGCAGATACTAAACGCTCACGTCATAACTGCTGGAAATGACTCACAAATAATCCATGACTGGGTGGATTAAATGAACTCTTATTTACACCTATGATCATCGTCGTCATCGCGTATTGGCGCAAAGTAATTTATTTTGACGTCCTCTTATGTCTCATCGCCGCAGTGTTTGCAGTGTTAAAATTGCCCATAATCTAACTCTAGTCAACTCTAGTCAACCGTGACTGTTTAAACGTCCCCCGTCTGTTTATCACACACTCGTCTTATACGAAAAAAACACCCCGTTGATCGCCGTCATAAAATAAGTACATTTCATTACAGTTATAAGGCTTGTTTTGCTTCGTTATACTCGCATAATAAAAACCCGTGATGAAAAGTATAAGCCTACATTGTAATAGCAATGACACAGATATGCTCTCGTAATTGCACGCGGCTTTGACTAAATAACAAAAAAGCTATGGTGTCACAAAAAGTCCGAGTGATGCCAAAATCAATACAGCACGTATTATGCGTACTATCTGTATTAGTATTAGCACGCTTCAAAATTACAAACATAAAACGCAAAAACAAAAACAAAATTAAATGCAATAATCATGCGTCAATCCATTTTCAATGTCATCTATTTTGAAGTCAGCGGCAAGCTTGTATAATACGCCTCAGCTAATTTGGCTTTATCTCTAAAAGTTGCGATGATATAACAACTTTATTATCTTTTAAATAAATACGAGAAACACAAAAAAACTGTGCAATGAAGTACTTTGTGTCGCTAGACTAAAGTCTGCACTGAAATGCGAAGAGATTCCGATATGCACTATAGGCCCATCAAAAGTCAGCCCGCCTATCCCAGCATTAAATGTTTTGCCGAAAATACAAATTCTAATAGGCATAATTTGGACTAAAATTTTTAACAAACTGCTTCAATAAAAAAATTACCGAAACCGTGATGAATGTGCGCGGCTGCAGTGGTGTGACGAAATGTGCGGAGAACGTAAATTCTCTTCTCTACTTTCTGTTGGTTGTCGCAGTCGGGCACAGTGTGAGGTGCCAGGTGTTAGCGCCTCGAATAATCAATACAAATGCCCCGCAATTCACAGTCTGCTACTGCGTTATATTGACACTTTAGGATGAAAAGAACTACGAAACTTTTTTCGCAGATAACAAAATAGTTTTTTCACGTTTTTTTGTTTACTAGAGTTTTATGCCACACACTTTTATTTGCTTTTTTTCTGATTTTCCCGCACTGTTGCCGACAGCAGTCGTTTATTTTTTTCACTTTCAACGCTGATACCAACGTGGTTTATATCACTTCGAAAAACTAAAATAAAATTGCCAAATCTTGTCTGCAACAGTTTAGGGCTAGTTATGTAAAACAACAGTAAACTATATTCATCTCCGCAAGTCTAAAGAACTTAAAATTGTAGTTTTTTCCAATAATATTTAGTACGATTGTGGCTTGCAAAAAGCGCGTTTCGCGGTCGCTGAAGCTAGAAACGTCATCGAAAATTTTACGCGTGTGTTCTGTTGGTTGACAATGTGTCGTCCACTCACTAATCACGGCAAAGCACTCTATCCATTATTCACCGATCAACAGCACGCAGCGCCACCCACAGTGATGATGATGCGCTCGCAGATTCCACTCCCACCGACGCCAAATTTGCGTCGCATCGCCAACCAGATAAATGCAAATGCATAGTCGACTCATTGCTGATAGTCAGTCCCGCAGCACTCCGATTTCATCGCTTTTTCCGCGTTTATCTATTAGCAAACGTACTTTTTGTTTGTTTCGGCCGAAAATGTCGCCCAGTTTTGTTTTAGTTTCGGTATCATATATTTTAACTAGAATTGTTTTATATAGAGTTTTTTTGATCACTTGATAAATAGTTTGTGTCGGTAAACTCTATTAAGATTGGTAACTTCTGAATAAATGGTTGGCGCCACAAATTTCTAAGAGTTGGCCGTAAATTAAAAGACGGCAGCTCGATTTAGTATTAGTCTAAGTGGATTTAGGCCTAGTCTTCCGAGAATTGCATCTGCTTTTAGCTCGATTGCAAACAGAAAATGAAATCTCACTCTCGGCGCCTTTCAAGTTTTCGGCCAAAAACATGAAAACCGAATGCGGACGGTTTTAACAAATTTAACTAAGTTGATAACCGAACTATTAACAACAATAATTAACATCGAAAGCAACTACCACAATGACAACATCAAAGCCATGCTGACCAATCACAACACGCAAAGCTGATCACATGACGCCGTCGGCATAATCTTCTAAAACGTTTGAAAAACCACAGAGTGAACGTTTCCGCGACTTTTTCAGCAACAACTGTGTTAATGATACATAATTGTCTGTGTAGTACGCCGTGCTCAAAAAAGACAGGCCTATCTGGTTTTTCCATCTGATGATCTGACCTAACTTTGATAATAAGATATTTTGATTATTTTGACTATTTATAACGTAGAGATTAGAGATAACCATAATAATGTTGTATTCCTAAGTTACAGCGGCAATCGCAATTTTTCATCGTGAAACCACGGTTTTCCAAGAGCAGCAAATTTTTTGGCCATACCGCAAAATCTGCACGTTTTCCTGGAATTTCTAAGTTCTTGCGAAATTTTCAATCAATCAATCAGTCAACATTTATTTTCTCAGATATTACAATTGCAGTTGCAGACACTAAGCCAGTAAGCCGGACAGCAAGGCTCCTAACAAAAAAAACATTAAAAGCTCCCCTGAACATATGTGAATTTAAATAAAACACTCTTTAAAATTTAGTATGGGCAGTGATTATTTTTAGGAAACTCTGTCGCAGTCAGCGTGAAAAATTTGTCGCGCAAAACTGTGGTCCTAAGGCTGGCAATGTCTACTGCATCCAGGCTACATTGTAGGTTTATGGAGACGGCAATATACCGGTTATCAGAGAGCAGGCGAACACGGATGCCGACAGTAGCGCCCTCTCACGCTGACAACTCATTGCCAGGCTGCAAGCAAACAGGGAAACTGATACAGATATCAGATTTTATAATATCAACAAATTAGTTTTATCTCTCTAACTAACTTAATTTTGTGCCCTAGTTTTTGGGGGTTCCAGTGATTTTTCGCGGCATCACAGGTTAAAAAATATCAAAGGGACAGCAAGTTACAATTTGCCGACAGACGGCAGCAACAAAGTACTAATAAAAGGATACAAGAAATTCGAGATAATGCTCACGAGACGCGCGAAAGGCTATAGCAGTTTCGGTTTAGTAGTTTAGCTGAAAATTGGGGTGGAAAAGCTTTACAGTTCCTGAAACTAGAGTCTTCCCTGCAGTCGATGGTGAAGATTTGGTGATCCTAGTTTGCACCGTTTTTGACTGATCCACCCGTGTGACTGACAGACGGACGGACGGACAGAACTGCAATGGTTAAGACGCGCTGAAAGCAGTAGCTGCTTTCGCGCGTAAAATCCTTTAATTAACTCATATATGCAGTACGTTAGTCTACATAAAGTAGATGACCTAAATGGTTACTGTGCGCTAAATTCTGTTATAGCGCCGGCATGTCTGAAGAGTGGCTTTTAGAGACAAATGCGCAAAAACTAGAAAAGAAAGATACAATAAACCAAATCATACAGATACATGTAACACTCTGGCTAATGTATCGCGATCTAGGCTTTCTCGTTCCGTCTCCTCTAATATCTCTGACCTCTCCCGTGTCATCATTTATCAATTATTTTATCGGCAAATTTGAATTTCTGTCTAAATTTAAACGCACCAATCTGCAGTTTAATATTAATCATTCTAAAGTCACTGTGGATTATTAGTCTTGTCTATAATGTTAATGTTTATTTTTATGCTAATTCCAATTAAGTTACTATAATTTTTCGGCATAGATAGTTAGCCATTTCGGCTTCTACACGTCGCAGCGAAATTTATTATTTAGCATTTATTTACCTGTTAGCAGAAATAGTTTGTCGAAGTTTCTGTAGCTAAGAGACAAGCGGTTTGTTGAGCGTTAAAAGCAGCACGTGCGGACGGGACGGTGAGAGATGATGTCAACTCGAGGACGGCGCCAACAGTTTTCCTGGTCAGTGGTCAGCGGCCGCCTGACGTGTACAGTACATCTAGGCCTACGACGCTGAACCTTCGTTGAAGGATACTGCTGCAGCAGCAGCAGCAGCAGCAGCAGCAACTGATTCGGCGATTCTGATGCTGACGCTTGGCAAGGTTTTTTAGACAATCAGCGATAAATTAACACAACTCAAATCAAACCGGTTTTTGTGTATGCTTATAATGTGTACCTATTACAATCGCAGTGTGTTTTCAATGGTTCACAGATGTTACGACAAACTGACGTTCTTTGTTTTATGTTCAAAATTAGCGCTGCCATGGTGATTGCTGGTTACATTTACATGTGGCTTACCAAAATACTGTGCAGTCTATAACACAAAGAGATAGTTACTAAATGAATTTTATATAAGCTAACGAGTTTTATTTTCTTATAGCTTTTTCGCGCTAATTTTTTGTACGATGTACGATACAGTACTTGCAGTATCGACTATCGACAGGGTTGGCGAAAACAGAATTCGACACTTGCAGACAGAAGCCGGATACTGAAACATCGCGATCCACTGATCGAACGCAAAGCAATGACACACGAAAATGTTAACATTAACCGAGAGAAAAAGACCTGTCGCAGCACAGATTCGCCGAAAAGCCTTCAAGCCGAGAAATCGATGAAATTCGATGAACGGTAACGACGTCGACAACCGGTGACCCATGAACAATGTCTGCTAGCGCAATTGTTCTTAACCGCAAACATGCATCGACGAACCAAGACAGAGAAAAAGTTTCGACAGTTATTCTACGTAGTGAGATTCACCAAACAGATGTGAATGACGCTAAATTATACGATATATATGGCATACGCGGAATATCCGAGTTATTGTCCGTTAATAAAAGCCTATGGATTCGACGTGTGTTTAAACAAAAGATCCATGCTTGAAACGCAGTTTCGATGGACTACCGGTACTTAACAAGAAGCCCAGCTGTCGCTAGGATAGCCGATTGTACCGGTTGTCAGTGGTTTTCAAGATCATCTAGGGTCGATGATTTCCATCTTATCTGACAGGGCATATGACATGTCCTGTTAGTGATTAATAGTAACCTTGGCCCTATCTCTCACCGTGTCCGAGATATGGCCAGTTTTCCGTCAAATTTCCTACCCCCTTTATTCAGCCGCCAATTTGAAAATGTCTTTCTTGCATTAGATCGCTGAAATTTTGCATGATCGTGTTTACGGCACATAGCTAATTATCTGTGTCAAAAGTTCTCCTACGATTTAACTCTAAGTCACAATACGTTTGTGACAGACAGATGGACGGACGACTACCGTGCCAATAGCTCGACCGTTACTTAAGTACTTACTTACTAATTTACTGTATTAATTTTTTATGTAGGTCACAGTCCACCAAAAACTTTTCTTTTGTCTAGAGGCTAATGTAGGCCTACGTGTAAGTGTGTCGGCCCAGAAAAGTTTTATAGGTCTAGTTTTGCTTATTGCCGAATTTCGTTTTTGGTTACGTTCAACATTGTTTCGTGCAGAAAAATTTCAGAAAAAAATTAAAACCAATTACGTATCAAGTCGGAAGTGAAACATCACACTACAAAGCTTAAGCTTTGGGGATTTAGCATCAAGACCTGTAACATCAGTTGAAGTTCGCAAGCATATACTTTGCCACTAGGGCGCTCTTGTGCAACAGTGCACTAGTTGTTGCAGTTCTAAAGTCTGTGGTTTCGACGTCGTAAAGCTAACGAAAAAATATCAGTTAACATTATTGCCAACTGTCGCAGCAACTGTTACAATAATTTAATTGCAGTAAAGCATCTTTAGCCTTTCATCATTTGACTTCGTATAGTTGCTATAGCTGGGTGCAGAAGGCTCGCTATGGGACTTATACCCCGTTTACACGGTCGAGCAAGCATCGAGCTAGCTCGACGAGCTATGGTAATTAGCATGCTAATTAGGAGGGCGGGCGGCCTTGAAAAGCCTATATAACATGTAATCAGCTGTGGGCTAAGCATAGGCCTACGTTTGAGCCAGGGGCGGGGTTCCATCAGACCTGCTTGATGTTTGCTCGATGTTTGCTCGATCGTGTAAACGAGGTATTAGGTTGTGCGGAACTTACGAACACGACCGCGGACTCCGGAGTATGCTCACGACTTCGACGTGAGTATAACGTATGGCGCCATACACAAAACGCGTGTATTATTGCCACCGGAGCGCTGCGTCGAGACCTGTCGAATCCTTTTACAAACGCAGCGGCCGTGTGTCGTAAAACCTCGTTGGCGACGCGGTCGGCCAGCTGTTAAGGATCCAGGTCAGGTAGCGATGTCGGGCGGGCGCCCGGTCAGCGTCTGACAGGCGTGTGTTGTGATATTCCCACGACGACTGTTACAAGCCGGTGTCGTTATGGCGAGCCCGGACAACCTCTGACGAATGACTGGACCAGCAGCCTACGCCTTCCTTCACATTCAACTTCAGCGTTTCATAGCAAGCTAACGACCAGAACGATAATATATCCACACAGTTAACACTCGGAAATGCCGACGTATTGACGCTGGTTATATTATTGTCTTGGTGCTTTTATTATAACTTTGCAAGCAAAGTACCCCTGTCTAACGCTGATAAAGCTAGGTCTACATTAGAGCCTGGGCAACGTTTCGAGAATGTCACACTTCAGAAACGTCAGAAAAAATGGGTGTCAAACAAAAACATGCATAAGTAGTAACTACAACTTTATCAGCCATATTATAGCGGTTAAGTAAATCGCTTCTGTGTTAAACCAGCATGGCGACCATGAAATATTGGCTCACTGCTAAATACGTAGGCTAAAATGTCGCTGCAAATGCTACACAGAGCTCTACGCCCAGGCAATTAATTTTGCCTGGTCCAGTAAGAGCGAATCATAGACGCTAAATGTAAATGTGCTATAAATTTTTAATCGTAATTAGCATTGATTTTCTACATCTTTCCATTTTGCAACCACCATTCGCGGTTTTTGTTGTAAATCGTTTACGGTACACTTAACTCGTAATTTTTTTTACACCGTGTCTTAGTAAAAACGTGCTACTTTTTTTAAATAACTCCGTAAAACATTGGCCAACTTTGATAATTTTTGGCACGCAACAGCACAAAAAAACTTGACGTAAATAACTGTAGTTTAAGCACTTCACTTAAATAATGTTGCTGCACTACCTTGTGAAATTCAGAAAGTGTCGATTGGCCGTTTACAACAATGAATTCATATTGAGTGAGTAGTGCATGCGTCGGCTCAAAAAATCACAAAAATCACAAGATCATTGGAAATCAGTTATTTATTAAATGTAATGTATTGTTTTCAAAATTTTAGGTTGACAAACTAAAATAATGTATCAATAGCAAATGAGCCGCTCAGAGTCATGCTGTTATTGAACGTGCTGTAACAAGTGGGATCAACATACCGCTTGCGTTCGTGCCAGTAACAAACATTTTCAGCACATGCTGCAATACAGATAATGTGATTTGAATCGTGTGACTTTTCAAGACTTATTAACTGTTACTCGTGTTTGTCGCTATTCAGCTAATCATTTCTAAACCGACGTATGCGCTAAACAGTATAAACTCATTGTTGTTGTAAACGACCGCCCGAGTCATGCGAAGTTCCGAATTTTACAAGGTAGTGTAGCAACATTATTTGGGTAAAATGGGCTAGACCATTGTCGTTTACATCAAGTTTTTTCATAATGTTGCATGCCACGAGTTATCAAAATTGGTTAGTGCTTGACGAAGTTATTCAGAAAATAAAAATGGCACGTATGTTTGAGACACAGTGTAGATCCACCGAACTAACTGTAACTACCAAGTGATATTTAGTTTTTAGGTTTTGCTCTCTGGCTAAGTAAAAGGGTTATGTTTGGTTATATTTGAACGCTTCCAAAATATAAACAAATTGGAAAAAAATTTTTTTGGCAGAATCGGCGTTGTCCACAGAGGAAGCTGCTAGATTTTGGTGGCGATCCGTATTCTTAAGTAGACGCTGGATCATTATCAGAAATTTTTACCATTAAGAGATAGCAGCTGTGTTAAATCTTTTATATTTGTTAAATGGCAGCACTGTTTTCGGCGGAAATTTGAAATTTTTTTTCTTCTAGTTTTGATATGTAGGCAGTTGTTGCCGTCGGTCAAAATGAAGTGATCTCCTAATAAAGACTTTCTCTTTCTAGTCGTCGTCGTTTTCCATGCCATTGAGCACGTATACAGCTAATCAGTCACGAAGATCTGTGAGGAGCTTCCGGCAAAGACATCAAGAGTCCTTCATACACTGTCCGTTGAGCCTCTCAACTGCATCGTCTTTCTGTTGTCAGAGAGCACGATGACTGCATAGTCAAGGATCCGGGCGTGACTCAGTAGCAAATAAAAACCAAACAGTTTAGCTGTCGCTAAGATAAGCAGCCGTACCGCAATAACAGAGACTTATGCGAAAAATATAAGACCTAGCGGATTCACATAAACTGTTGGTGTAAGGGGTCAGAATTAGTACCAGAGGGTAGCGATCGGGCAACCCTATTTGCTTCATCAAACAGTTTTTTCGTAAGACGTACCGTTTAGCCACAATACGTTAGCACGATCGGCTAATAAGCAAGCCTACTTAATGCTATAGGCTTGACTTCAACGTGAAGCATTGGCAGAACGTCTAACGTGCAAGTCTGCACCGTTTCACGGATCTGAACGTTTTATTTGCTGGCTTGTTATTTCAACTACGTTACGTTTGCTGAGTGACCGAGCAACGCGGACCACACGTTTAATAGTGCTACTCTGTAGGTACTACGCAGGCTGATAGTGTGAGTAAAACCGGATTTAGCTGTCTTTGCTCAAAGTGCGGCCGTTATTTGCTAACGGAACAAGCTGCCAACACGTTCGTTAAGCGTCACAGCGACTTTGTCGCAGTTGTCATTGCTGAATAGTGTTACTATATTTAACAATTTTACCACGAAGGGGGCGTGTCGCGTTTTATCTTCAACTCGATGTTTTGAAAAGGCGTTGGCGACTTGGGTAAACTTGCAAGGCGATGGCTGACTCGGAGCTGCAGTATCTGACGGTCGACCGTGGCGCGGTGAATGACCCTGCTAGCCAAGCAGCATGGGCCGCCAAGAAGCTAGTCTGGGTACCGCACGAACTCGCCGGGTTTGCGGCGGCGTCCATCGTGGAAGAAAAGGGCGACGAGATGGTGGTCGAAGTGCAGGAGACTGGGAAGAAATCGACAGTCCACAAGGATGACATTCAAAAGATGAACCCGCCAAAGTTCAGCAAGGTTGAAGACATGGCAGAGCTGACGTGTCTGAATGAAGCTTCAGTTCTGCACAACCTGAAAGAACGATACTATTCCGGATTAATTTACGTTAGTATAACTGCTGTATTATCACCAAGTCATAAATATTTTGACGTGGCCTAGATATTAAACTCTTGGTAAATCAGGGTCATTGGCTACTGTGTCAAACGAAGGCATGGAATTTATCTTTTTCTATAGCAGTTGTCAAATATTTCGTTTTGGAAGGCTTATTAAAGAAACTATCCTAACGGTGGCATAACTGTAAGAAAACATGTTGAGTTAGAAAGAAACGCAGTGTCGTGAGCCACATGGAAAATGTCGTGGCCTTTCACATTTTTTGAGAGGACCGTAAATATGGATATGATGTAGTCTAGTGTAAAAGAATAAGAAAATCTGTAAATTTTATTCCTATTGTATCCTATTTTATCGGTTTTAAAAATTTTCATGTTATATCTGAGCATATTTGGTGTGCTGTGCAGGCGTGTGCTGTGCAATTGTTTGCAGACGTACTCTGGGCTGTTCTGTGTGGTCGTCAACCCGTACAAGCGCTTGCCAATCTACACTGAAAAAGTGGTCGAATTGTACAAAGGCAAGAAGCGTCATGAAGTTCCACCTCATGTCTTCTCCATCGCCGACGGAGCATATCGTAGCATGCTCCTTGGTAAGCATTGTTTTAATGAAGGCACTGGTGGCTGAACACTTGGTCAGGTTTATTCTCGCTACATAGTTAATTTTAGTTTTAGTTTTTACTTCTTTATTACGCGGCCGTTCTGTTGTCATATTACGCATCTTGTTTATCTGTCTGTCTGTCCGTTCGTTTATCTCTCGCTCACTCAAAAATAGCGAAATTCCAGAATTTTTGCGGAGGTTTTTTAAACATGAATCGCTGATTAGTGTACGTTTAATCACATAGTTGACTTAGCTTCATGTTAGCGCCTAAGACGCCTGGTAACTGGAGGGATAACTGCGTACATGACGACACTAGCCACCATCATCTTTGCTTTGTTTGTTGTATACTGTTTTAGTATACTATTATATTACGAGTAGTTGCTGAGTGCTTAGCTTATAAATATAGACAATTGCTCATTTTCATGCATGCAATGCGAGCGATCTTGGAATGCATTACTATAGTGGGTGGCCTTTGCAGTGCAGCGGTGTATTTTTGATGTTCTCCATGCATTGAGGGAGCCATATTATTGCTTCATTTAGCAGGCCAGTAAATCATAAGTAAACCCTATATAAACAGAGGGCATGCGATTATTTTACAGTTTGTTGGTTTTAGCTGCTGTTTATGACACTCTCATCTGTCTGCTCAGTCAATCTGTAAATTCGTAAAGCGACTCACAAACCAACGTCTTGGAGGCACCTGTTACAAGCAAGTATAATCAATAAAGCCGTCTCATACTCTTGAGCCGTGATTTGAAACACTGTTTCTCACAGTTATTAGACTGTGCGACAAGTCTGCGGGCAATAATTTGCGTCATTGACTGCCTGTGCAAATTCTGGGTCCGTGTCCCTTGCCGGTGTCTGCTATGCTTCAATGTCATCAATGATGGCGGATCTACATGTAACAACAGTTCCTGCTGCTGCAGCTGTAGCTCTATAGCTGTTGACAGATTGATACAGCGGGGGGCCATGTATCGCCACCGTCGCCTGTATCACTCATGTACCACTTCTTGTTCAGTTGCCACTTCACATCCGGTTTACATGTATACCTAGCTCTCAGGCTTGTTGGTAAAAAGTACCCACCGATAGACGTCTGCTGTCGTCGCTGCAGCTGTTAAGCGAATGTTTTTTGTCGGTTGTGACGTATATAACATGGCGCAGTGCTAAGCTGCCCGCTCTGTTGGTTGTCTGTCGTCTGCAACGCACAGACTCAATAGCGCAGCAGTCGATGAAGCTGACCGAACGCTACAGCAATGCTATAGGCGTTTTACACGGTTGTCGTCCGTCGTCGTCTGTCGTCCTCTGTAACCGGTGTATTGTGGCTAAACAGTGCAAGATAGGGCCTAGGTTGATATTGATCAATAATAGGAAGTCGAATACTGGCTTTCAAATAACATTAAAATCATCGACCTTTTATGACCTTGAACGCACTATGATGTGCCAATCGTGCAGTATTGTGGCTACACGGTAAGTCGCAATAACCATCACGACATGCGTAGAGCGCGACAGTCAACTAAGCTAATAGCTTGTTTTTTCTGTTAACACAATAACTCGTAAACCGCTATGTTTAACTTCGGCCTACTGCAATTTTGCGTGAACATGTACCTTGACAACCGCAATAATCCTATTGAATATCAAGATCATGCGTCAAAACCCAAAGATTTTTGGGTATATTTCTATTGGGAGATAGGACGAATAACCATGCTGTTACTAGCTGCTACTGGGTAAACTCAGCTAGGCCGATAATTATTGGCCGATGCTGACGTCATTGCTATAAATATCACAGCATGCCACGGCGGCTACCGCGGACAGCTTTAGCCTTGCACGAGATTTGACAGTGTAGTTGAGTCTGCTTCTGGCTCAAGAAGCGTAATAGGCGACTGAATGACGACTAGCAGTAAAATGCATCTCGTGATGCAGTAGGCTTAACGCTGCTTATAGTCGAATGTATCGGCATTTACAAGATATGTCTGTTGAGAGCCAGACCTGGTCAAATCCTGTTATTTAATTAGCTGACGTGGCTAACGAGGTGGCAGTTTGGCTTAGTTGGTAACGTTGGGCCCGGTTAGTACTTGGATGGGTGACCGTCGGCAGGCGAGTTGACCATCTCGGTATGTAATCAATCACCCAGGCCAACTCAGCCTGGCTAATTCTCCGTAGCATAGATGTAATAACGTTTTTTACGTTTTTTATTCTTGCCACGTTTTTTACGTTTTTTAACGTTTTTTTTCAACGTTTTTATTTTCTTAGAACGTTCATCAAAATTTGAAAATTTTACCGAGAACGTTGAGAAGGGCTTTTAAAGCTATATAAACGAATTAATATGCTATAGTGATGGTAGTTTACTTACTTAGTCTAGTGATA
>Ga0209671_1004685_pt1 | contig 13633 bp, 7 predicted proteins | sample WorMetHERISLAND2_2_FD_187401 | JGI IMG/M metagenome (GOLD analysis project Ga0209671, IMG submission 187401) | Marine gutless worms symbiont microbial communities from Max Planck institute for Marine Microbiology, Germany - Olavius geniculatus... | ecosystem: Host-associated > Annelida >... | reverse complement strand
TATTTGCAATCAAAGTCTAAAGTTGTCCGAAACCGCACCAAATTTTGGATGTTTTTCACCCTTTTGAAAAACATTGACAAAATGCCAATGACCTCAGCAATGGCGTCACTAGGCACAGGCAGAAGAAAACGTACAAGTAAGCAAAAAATTTTACAAAACAGTAAAGCTTTGAAGGCAGAATGCCACATCATGGTGCTTTTGTAAAACACATTCTGGAGGAGACCAGTGCAGGCCACCCTCTGTGTAGGATGGATTGCCAATGACATGCATTGATCAATGTACGGTATGTGTGTGTATAGCTGTGGCCACTGCTGGGCATGGTCGGCTTGGGCTGTGTTCTGGCCACTGTGTACAGTGCCTATTCCTTGGTACAGAAACCAGATGTCAGGTATTGTATCTTCGTGACCTTTGTGATTAGACTGAATTAGATTAATCTGATTCAAGTAGTGAATGGGCATTATGCATAGGCCTATAGCAGTTCCTGTTCGGTAGTTTAGCTGAAAATTGGGGTATTCACGACAAGTTAATATACAAATACCAAATTCTCTATCTGGATCGCATAACAATAGTTGCGTGGTACCATCTTGTGAATGATATAGACTTGTGTCACAGCTCAAAATCGCCAAAAAATCCATAAAAACCCTATTTTGATGTTCAAGGTCATCCAAGGTCATTGATCTAGGTGGCAATCGAAATCTAGTTTACGACTTCCTATTAGTGATTAATAGTAACCTAGGTTCTATCTCGCATCGTTATTGAGATACAGCGACTTATTGGCTAAAACTCGCAGATTTTTTCCATCCCCTCTCATTTAGCCTCCTCGTTCGGGGGGGACCGCCTTCGAATTTATGAAAAAGCTTTACGGTTTCTGAAGCTTGAGTCTTCCAGGTAGCCGACGGTAAAGATTTCGTAATCCTAGCTTGGACCGTTTTTGACTGATCCACCCATGTGACAGATGGACAGACAGTATTGTGATGGCTAAGATGCACTGAAAGCAGTAGCTGCTTTTGCACGTAAAAACTTTGTCACTTAGATAAAACAAGAAATTTGAGCTAATGCTCACAGGACGCGCGAAAGCCTATAGCAGTTCCTGTTCGCAAGCTGTCAGTCTATCTCGAGCCATTTCGTCACGACTTTTACGGGGGTACCACTCTTTGATGCCCTCATGCGCAGGTTTTCTTGAACCTAGAAAATCGAGACTTGGACTGTCAAAATCTACGTTCAATGCTGAAAATTTCATATGCAGCTTGTCCATGTCTATCTCGATTGGTTTTGGTGCAATTCACTCTTGCAATGTGTCTCACGGCCCGAAATTGCCAAAAAAATCCATAAAACCCTCTATTTTGGCATTCAAGGTCATTGAATTGGGCCCCAATTGAGAGCCAGTGTACGACTTCCTATTAGTGATTAATAGTAAGCTAGGCCCTATGTCGCACCATTACTGAGATACAGCGACTTATTGGCCAAAAATCGCAAATTTTGCCCTCCACCTCTCATTTAGCACCCTCGTTCGGGGTGACCCCCTTTGAATTTATGGAATCTTTACGGCCCATGTGACAGACGGACAGAGAGAATTGCTGCAGTAGCTGCTTTCACGCAAAAAACTCTAGTGTTTCAATTGTCGCTTTATCTGTGTACACTTTGTTCATATGCTGTTGATTAAACTTTCTCAGTTGTGCTTGTTTCAGCCTTGAATAACCTCGAATATTGTTTCAGCATCTTCTATCGTTACCTTATTGCATGATGTATTCAAGTCACTGTTGGTATTGTCTAACCTGTTTTTCTTGAAAAGATCGGAAAAAAATCGGTTACAAACTAGTCAATCTATGTATATGTGTGGTTTAGCAAACTTTGTATAGTTACTGTTACATGTACATGGTGCAGAAGAAAGGATAACATTGATAATTGGCTCATATAAGTTGCAGAAGGTTTGATTCAAGTGTATGCATGTTTGTTGCAGAGTAAGCAAGAAATCTGGGATTGTGCCGTGGGAAGAAGTTAACCCTGAGAAACCGCAGAAGGTGGGTGGTTAATGTTTTGAATACCTTTTGGCTCTTTTTTTCTCAGATAAATTATGTACGCTGCCACTGTTTGTTATTAGTGTGATTTTAGGTGTTCTGCTAATTAATTGTAGGCCCGTGTTCACTAGCAAAATGGCCTTCGATTGTTTGACGATGCAACACAGGTGGGTACAGGGGCACACCTTTCTCCTCCATCTCAAAACCCTCACATTTTTGCCATAAATATACACTTTTACCGTTCGATGAAGTGCACTGCTTCTGACTTGACTTGCCATGCCTCTTGGCCTCCGCAGTGGGCATATTTATGCTGATGTAGTTTAGCCAGTTCAATGCATAGGTAGTTATCGGCCAGTACTGGACTAGTGGCTTCAGGCTTGTCGAGAGCCACAGCGGGGCCTGAGGCAACATTCTCGCGGGGCCCCCAAACATTTTCACTCCAGGAAGAAAATTTTTTTGAATTTTTCTTTTCAAAATGATACATTCTGGCGTACTTTATATTTCTGGTTGACGGCGGGGCCCCCAAACGTCGTGGGACCTAGGGTAGCTTATCCTTCTACCCCCACCCTCTCGACGGGCCTTAGTGGCTTATTACGGTTGACCCAAAATAGTGCCACCATATTTTAAATGTGTCGAATTCAGTTTCATCTGAGGAAGCTCATGCACTCCGCCAGACCCTCTAGCTGACGAAGTGACTGATGTGGTAATAAAAACATCTAGGTTGTATTTTGTGTATGTTTTGTGCCATCTGAATTTATTTGTAACTTGCGTGGTAGTCTTTTTCCTATGGCAAACGTTTCGTATCTGCATGGACCCAGGATTCAGTGCTATTTTGACGCATGATTCAAATCATTTTTTGTTCGTACCCAAATTTTTTGTGCCATTATAAAATAGTTGCATATAATGTATGTTAATGCATAAATTTGATGAAATTGATAGTAATTGTACGTGCGCTGCAGCTGTACGACATCAACAAAAGCAAGTATCAGAGGATTCCGGAAGTGGAGCAACTTCGTCGTGAGATCGGAAGCTACCAGTGCAAATGAAGCGATTTTGTGTGTTCACCATTCAGCGGATGAAGTTTCAGACGAGTGGTGTGGGATGTTTAAATTACCTGGAGTGGACACTGATTACTGTTTCGTACCGCGTCTTGTGATCTTTAACACCGACTATATATGGCTCTGATTATTCAGTTTGACTGAATTTGCATGGTTCCTACAGTCAGGGGAATTCTGGGAATGTAAAAGTACCGGGCTGCAAAAGTTGAAACGTTGCAGAAAAAAATTTTGAACTGAATAGTTCAGATTGTTTTTAGCTTGCTTCGCTTGCGGATTATTTGTACCTCCGCAAGTTTTTAGATTTGTTCCACCACTCTTGTTTTTAGTGTGATTGCAAGCGATTGAAAGCCAACAAATTAGTCAGGGAAAATGATTTATTTTGTCCTGAAAAGTCTGGGAAAATGAATTCTGCATAGTGGTAGGAACCACAATTTATAAAATTCGGTATTTGTGTCAGGTGCTTAACTTAGTTTCTTTAATATGTGTTTTGTAGCTTTGTTAGAAGTAGCACGTAGTTGGTACTTGTTGGTGGCGATGCTTTAGCTGATACTGTTCACACGGTGAACATAAGTATTCAGTATTTTTTCATAGGTTTGTATTGGAGCCGGTGCTTGTTAACGATTTTGTGATATATAGATAACCTATGCATGCTAACGCACAATACATGCTAACGCACAGTGCTACATTACTCTCAGGTTTTGGGCCAACTGTGCCGTTGGCAGGTTATTGGTTAGTATAGTAATTAAATGATGACATTACCGATTTACCACTCAGTGGCGGCATGAGGTAAAAAAGTAGTTGGGGCAGAAACTTGCAAATTCCTGACAGACGTGGCAAATTTCCAGTAAAATATTGACAAAGAGCTGCAAATTTTTGACATAGGGAACATTTTGGGTGCTCAAAATTCAATTTTGCGCCGAATTTCTCCAAAATGGAGGTTTTTTGACCCCAATAGATGGTTTTGGACAAGAGGAAGATTTTCTGACATCCCATAAAAACCCATAAGTTAGGGTTTCCCCTTACTCATCCACGACGCCACCGTGCCACTGCACGACTGCTGAAATGTCAGGTGTATATATACACCATGTTCCAAAATTAGTGACACCCTTTGCTTCAGACGCACCTTACTCAGTTTGTGGTTCATGGATTTCAACGAAATATCGTACACTGCGCTATCTTAACATTACTTTACGGTCACACCCATTATGATGTCCACACTTTACCATGTGTGCTCAGTGTAACGTCATTCTAACATCGGAGTTTGCTTATGTTAAGGTTACGTTCAATACATTATTATTGAGAAAGAGATAATACACTGTGTCCCAAAATTAGCGACATCCCTACAGATAAGTTAGTTTAATATTTTTTTATATCTAACAGATTTTTTTTTACAAAATTTGAAACATGTATGGAGACCATCATTCTGAACTAGTTATTAAAGTTTGTGCTCATGGTGGCCACCTTTGATTTTAGGGGGGTACACCGCTGCTTAATTGATTGCCCTGTCAGTAAGAATTTATCAAATGTAACCCTAGTGTAAACAAACTATGGTGCTACACTGAGCATACATGGTAAGGTGCAGATGTCATAAATAGGTGTGATGGTAAGTAATGTTAAGATAGTGCAGTGTACGATATTTCGTTAAAATTCATAAACCGTCAAAGCAATTTGGGGCATTTAAAGCGAGGGGTGTTGCTAATTTTAGGACACAGTGTAGGTTACTACTAATCATGGTCATAGTGCTTTATTGATCTGATGTATTTAATAACTGCTTTTATTTTTTCCCAGTTTTTTATGTGTATTTGATGCACAATTAATCAGTAAATTATGACATTTTTTTCTGCACTGCTGCTAACTACTAACCATGGCAGTGATGATTTATTAACTTTATGCATTTAACAGGTGCTTTTGTTGTTTTCCAGTCTCTTTCAGGTTTATTCGATATTTTCGTTAATGAAGTATTTGTTGCATTGTTTACTTTTTCCAGTTAGTAGGCTAGGCCTAGTTACAGTTGTCATTGATACCGGTATTATAGAGATGATTAAAGTGTGCTTGAAATCGGTGAGCCATGGTGTTGCTGAACAAAGTGATGTTGTATATCTATGCAGATGCAAGAGTTGTTCTCTTTATACACCGTGGCATGAAAAACGTGTCACTGTGCTTTTGTCCATATCTTTGCCAATTATTGACCGATTTTCAAAATTCTTTCACTCCCACACTCTGCAGACAATTTGCAATAATGTGATTATTATATATCCCATCACACCATAAATGCGTCTCTACACTACTGTGTGAAGTATGAATGAAATATGCATATATAACAATAATAACTTACAAATATTTGGTACAATTGAAAAAAAAACACTTCATATCAAGATTGCAGTGAATGATCTGTATAACACTAAACTGTGTGGGTCTAACACAGTCTAGTGTCATCCGGATCATTCATCGCAATGTAGGTCTGAAGTGATTTTTTTATTTACTTTAATGTTGGTTATTGTCATTACGTTTTTTTTACATTTTATGTTTCACAAGGTAGTGTAAAGACACATTTACCGTGTGGTGGGATATGTAATAATCAGGTTATTGCAAATTGTCTGCAGAGTGTGCCAGTGAAAGAATTTTGAAAGTTGGTCAATAATTGGCGAAGATATGGACAAAAGTAAAGTACCACGTTTTTTATGGCCCACCCTGTACAGTGTACATATCCTCACGCTTAGGCTTATTACTTCTCTGGTGCATTTAATTCATTTTATTACATAGCCCTCAGAGAATTTAGGCCTTTGAACAGGGACTTCTATTTCTATACCTGACAGGTACAGCTTGCATCCATTGAAAAATAGGGGATGGTTGTTTTGTTAAGGGTGTAGATCTTCACTCTTACTCTTCACCCCTATTTTTCAGTGGACAATCTTCACCCTTAAAAGAAGGGAGCGAACTTGAGTTCAATTTTGTCTCCAGGTTTGGAGGGATAGAAGCCATTGCCTATGCACGCTATGTACAGTGACCCTGTAAACGTTCGGATGACTGGCAGGTTACGTGAGGCGATTGATGAAGGAAGTATAGTTGTTTGTCATAAACCGGTTTTAAAAATATAACTGTCTGTTTGTTGTATATTACAGTTAATAGGCATCCATATGCTATAGGGCCTACACTAAGATGTTGTGATTAAAAAGAACTAAAAACGTCACTAAGTCTCATTAACAGCAGTATGTCAAATTTTTATTATTATTATAGGTTTTCATTGGCACACTCTGAATTTTCAATAAATGCTATGCTAAGCCTATTTCATAAAATTTATGTAAAAAAAAACTGTTCAGTTTATATACAGTGTAAGGGTGACATCGTAGTTGTAGATATAAAACAGCACAAATCACAATTTAAAAATCCAACCTTTACCATTACACTGTCAGCAAAGTTCTTCGCTCCAGCAGGGGCTTGCCCCATGATGATGATGAGTGACTTCAAAAGTTCACATACCGATACTTAATGGAAACTAGTGGGCCTACGTTACACTTAACCAAAGTAAAGGAAATTAATTTTAAAGTTTTCTTGAAAATCATATGTTATTGTAGTTTCAAAAGTTTGTTTTGCAATGGGCACTATGCAGTGCAGTTTCACGGCCGTGTCGTCCTCGTCAGTCGTCAGTCACTCGTCCGTCAGTTACTTACTAACTGTCTGTCAAATTTACATTGACCTTGGAAGCGTGTACTTGTATAGTTTACAATTCTGTAGGGGTGTACGTCATTTTCAACTTTACTTACTGTTAAATACTTCCATGTAAATATTATTTATTCGTTTTACGTAAAACAGTGCAAATACAAAAATTAAGTAGTACACTGAATTTAGTCTAGCGGCAGCTGAATGTTTAGCGTGTGTGTTATTTCACAATCGATGATCCCCCTATTTTAGTGCAGTGGCCCGGAAGTTCTTGCGCTCGTACTGTCCTAGTTATAGTTATTGTTGTTTGTGGTTGTAAAAGGGCAAAATTTTTGTTAATTAGCTTTAAAACTGAATAATAATGGGTGATCAGACGGAACGTTCATTCATTATGGTGAAGCCTGATGGTGTACATCGGGGTGTCGTTGGCGAAATCATCAAGCGTTTTGAACAACGTGGTTACCGGCTTGTTGCCATGAAATTCGTGTGGGTACGTGACGGCGTTACACCTAACAGTGTTAGGGCAATCTAGCAATTAATAGACTGACTGTAACTCCATGGTTAGGACACTGTCGCAAAGCTTCCCCATGCAGAAGCTTGCAGTGAAGATATGGGAGTTAGAATTAGTCTTGTAGAACTTTTGCAGTACGGTAGTCCTCAAATTAGTCTCATAATCTCAGATACAAATACACAGATTGACTGTCTTGGTGGACACCTGGCAACAGGGCCTATTGTTTTGCTTTGGCCATAACCATCGCCAGTACTCATTTTTGCTTACCCATGGATTTTTGGCCAGGCTGAGATGTCTGAGTGGGATGGTCGAATACCGAGATGGTATATGTGTAAATGGTCACCTATCTTAGTACTAATCTGGCTTGATATGAAGTACGACCAACAATGTTATCACTAGACTTCCACATGCTACCATCACTGCAAGATGATTAAGTTCGGGTTCCATCAAAATGAAACACCTGCCCTCTCCGCTTTGCAACTTGGGTATTTTATTGGCACAGGCTATTTGCTCGGTACCAGATGATCAGGGTGACCACTTGTCTGGAAAACAGGGAAATGTCAGGGAGTTCATTCTAAATCAGGGAAATGTCAAGAAAAAAAATTTTGTCGGAAAATTGCCCCATAACTTTCCAAAAAATTGCATCAACAGCATTTTTAATGTCATTCACTTAGTACTGTATGCCAATTTTTATGTTTTTCATTGCTGAGTTTTACTTACTTATGTTTTGTGTTCTAATATTTATATCTATGTTATATTTTAGCTAGTATTAGTGTAGGTTACCCTTATTAAAATGGTCACGAGTGCCACAAATCATCAGGGAAATGCCAGGGAATTTTATGGTGTCTGGAAAGTGGTCACCCCGGATGATACTGTGTACTAGTGATGACTCGATATGTCGTATCGAAATTGAAATCCTTATATCGAGTCATCACTAAGTTCTGTGTACAGTAGAAAGTAATGTGTCAGGTAACTCCAGAGCTGCTGAAACAGCACTATGCAGCTTTGAGTGCGAAGCCATTCTTCCTTGACCTTGTTAAGTACATGGGTTCTGGACCCGTGGTGCCCATGGTGAGATGAAGTCCTACTGTCTATAGTGAATGTGGTGAAATGCATGCAGTTTTTGTCTGGACCAACTGTCTGTTGCAGTGCAGTGATATTGCACAGTCTTCTTATGAAACATTATGCTAAACTGAAGGAAAAGCCATTCTTTCCTAAACTTGTGAAATATATGTCTTCTGGACCTGTTGTGCCGATGGTAAAATTTTGGTGCTTTCACTATTGCATATTTGAAATTGCTATGTCTGGAGCCTGGCAGACAGAAATATAGCAGATAATATATTTTTTGAATATTATCTGGTATTAAGTCCTCAATGCAATATAACATTTTCAGCTAAAGGTTCATGGCGATTGGCGACACACCACTGCACTGCAACTAAATTGCGGTGGTTCATTTCATTATGGTGTTACTAACAGTTTGGAGTGTTTGCAGTGTCTCGATAACACTGTTTCTGCATGGTGTTTTAACTTTTGGTTATTTTTAGGTTAGTGAAGATCTTCTTATGAAGCATTATGCTGAACTGAAGGAAAAGCCATTCTTTCCTAAACTTGTAAAATATATGTCTTCTGGACCAGTTGTGCCGATGGTATGTTAAATGTTCAGCACAGCAAACTGTATACCAGCATATTACTGTCACACATTTACATACATGAAACAGCATGAAAGTTAATACTGGTATATATATATATGGGAATAGTGAGAAATGCCACTACTTTTGTAAAATGTGCTGACATGTCAGTGTTGCATGGCTTCTCTGAGATGTTAAAAAATTGCTAGATTGTGCATCATTTTTGTTCATGTGCAAAAAGTGTGTATTGCATTTTTATGTGAGTATTTGGTGAATGTAAGACGATAATATTGGCATTTCGGTGACAGTGATAACATGTATTACCGCAGAAGGCTAAGAATGTGTCTTACAAAAAACTTTATGGGTCATGTCACCCCAGTGTAATTATTTGCAGTATACAAATGGCAGTTTTGCTGTTTTGTACCGGTGTACCTTTAAGTGTACTAAAACATGATGGATTGGCTGGGATTCAGTTGTGCTAACAGCTTGTTGCTAGAGTGCAGTATTTCTTGTTTCTCACTGCCAGACGGTGGACGGTACTGATAAGTAACATTCTGACTTGTACTGCTGTTCAGTACAATGGCTTAAATTACTACAGTTTTCAAATTTTCACAAACATGTGAAAATTGACATAATGTTGAGCTAGTTTTCAATAGGTCTCTTATTTTCTTCATAATGTTGTGCACCAGATAGAGTAAAACCTTTCATAGCGTCATGTGTGTCGCTTATGTGACAAGTTGTTATTGAACGATGAAATTATGAATTTTATGCTTTATATATCACGTTTTAGTTTTGGTTTTCATGTTTATTATATTTTAAAGTTTGTGTTCTTCCAGACTATTAAACTGTTTTCCTTTCTTGTGAGGAATTTCACCGCATTTAGTGATAATATTGCAAGTACGATTGAGATTTGTTGTGTGCAACTTTTGGATAGACAGCCAGTATAGAGTGTTTGGTTCATTGTAGGTTTGGGAAGGTAAGAAAATCGTTGAAATGGGGCGACGTATGCTTGGAGAAACAAATCCGCTCGCATCTAACCCGGGTACTATTCGTGGAGACTACGGCATTGATGTTGGAAGGTTGAAATCATTTCTTGATCAATAATCAAACTCAGCTGGACGTGTGCACCTCATTTGGAAAAATATGTCAGTCTTTCGGCAGCATTGAACTTATTAGGTTTTGGGATCAAAGGTTAAATATGACCAAATATTGTAAAAAAGCAGAGCTCTGGGGATTTGCTGACCTTGATGTTGTCACTGTTGTGCATTGTGTTTTCATGATCTAATTTGCTATCACAGTAATACTGTTTGAAGATTTTAGCAGTCGGAAAAGTAGTTCATCTAATATGGCATTTATGTTCCTGTACTCCCAGGTGCATAATGAAGTGTGTCGGCTGGTGATTTTGCAAAATGGTCGAAACATTGAACTTGTAGAAATAGAACCAAAATGGAAACAAAAAATTCAATAATTGCTTTTAGTTGTGGACATGCCAGATAGGTTACAGTACAACATTTCGTAACTGTTCCTTGATTTTTTCTTTCAGCTTCTCTTACTTTTTTCTATTTAAAGCATTTTTGGACTCTTTTAGTTTATGTGTTAGATTAAACGGGCATTTTTTTTGAGTGCAAATCTTTATCGCGTTGTATTATATGATAGGTGACAAGTTTTGTAAAATTTTGTTTCATTGGAGAAATTCATTTTATTCCGTTGACAACTTGACAGTTATTGCATATACACTTTAAAGTGTTTTAAGTTTACATGTTAATTTTTATCTTGCTAATCTGTGAAGCTGTTCCCAAATGTTTTTGTGTTGAATTTTAATGAATGCTTGTGCACTGGTGTCTTGTGCGTAGGAACATTTGTCACGGCAGCGACTCGGCCGAGAGTGCCGAACGCGAAATTAAATTGTGGTTTACCGAGCAGGAGCTGGTAGCGTGGACGCCAGCCACCAAGGACTGGGTCTACGAATAATAGATCGAGCCCGCAGGCCATCGGCACCCTATGAACAGATAGTTAGGAAGATTGTTGTTATAGCGCGATTGATAATGAGTCTCGCAGCTTTGAAGCTTGGCGTTTAACTAACAATCTTGTTTGAAATGTGGAAAATGCCTGTTTAGATAAGTTTGTTTGAAAGCAATATATCGTGTTTGTTGCATATAGGCTAGCCTATTTGCAGTATACATCGTGGTCCATAAAAATGTGGCACTTTACTTTTGTCCATGTCTTTGCCAATTATTGATCGATTTTGAAAATTCTGTCACTGGTACACTATGCTGACAGTTCGCATTAATGTGGTTATTACATATCCTACTACACCATAAATGCGTCTCTACATTACCTTGTGAAATATAAATGAGATATGCATGTATAGCGATAATAGCAAACAAACATTTTGATAAATGAACAAAAAACACTTAAGACCAACATTGCAGTTAATGGTCTGTATGACACTAAACTGTGTGGGTCTAACACAGTTTAATATCATACAGATCATTTACCGCAATGTTTTGGACATGTTTTTTTTATTTACCTAAATGTTCCTTATTATCGTTGGTTTTTCTTACATTTATATTTCACAAGGTAGTGTAGAGACACATCTATGGTGTGATGGGATATATAATCACATTATTGCAAATTGTTTGCAAAATGTGCTGGTGAGAAAATTTTGAAAATCGGTCAATAATTTGTGAAGATATTCGCAAAAATAAAGTGCCACATTTTTTTATGGACCACGATGTATGTCAGTGATTAGAGAGTTTGTTGTTTTTGTTGTTGACAGTTTTGCATGAATTGAATGATGTCCGTAGAGTTATTGCAAACTTATTTCTAGGGGACCATTGTTTTCTTGTTTGTTTCTGGATCATTAGAAAATCAACTGTAGAATTATTAGAATGAATTTATTTTAGGCTGGAAAAATGTTAATGCAGCTTGAGCTTTTTGATGCCAAATTATACTTTGAAAATAGATCGTCTTTTATTTTTCACATTCACCTTTAAACAAGTCAGTAAATTATTATTCATCTTAAGTTTAATCTGTCGTGGCAGTTAGCCCATCTGGTATATTTAGTCAGTCTTTGTGTATGCACTATGCAGTACATCCCATTAACTTCATTTATGTTGAGAGCATCGTTGAATTAAACAGGAGTTCTTTGCCCCTGACTCGAAGAGGAGATTTTAAGCTCAAGTTATGACACTCATAATTTGACTTGCAAATAGCGAATAGGCCATTATGAGAGACACAGCCGCTTTATTGTTTGTTTATTGTTGGCCTTCAAAAGCTAGATCTGACATTTTGTCAGGGTTTCTACAGGTCAGGGAAAACTGGAATAAGTCAGGGAATTTGTGTGGTCAGGGAAAGGTCAGGGAAAATATTATTTTTGAAAAGTCAAGGAAATAAATCTTGGATCATGCAGACTGCAGATGTCTGTGATTTTTTTGTGTTTTCAAATATTAAAAAGCAGGCAAATTTGCAGCTTCCATTAAACGTCCAAAAGCTAGAAGTGTTACAGCTTTAGGGGGCTATGCCCCCTTACCCTCTGACCAGGGCCTCTGTCATTTGCATATTGCTGTTTCATTACTTATGATGATATAGTGTACCATTTCTGACATTTGTGCAATAGTGTTATTGTTTTGATAAGATCAGGGAAATTGTCATTCCATGACTGGAAAAGTCGGAGAATTTTGCTACAGAAGGTCTGTAGGAACCCTGTTTCATTCACATCAAAACTTGGTATAGTATGATAGAAAGTTTTCTGTAGGTTTTTTGTGTGCAGATTTCAAGTTGTGGAATAAATGTAGACTAAGCCTTTGTCATATACACCTTTCAGTGAAATACTGTTATCTGTAAGTTTAGAAACAAGCAAAAACTTCGAATGTTTTTGACCTATTACAGGAGATAAGTAGTTGCCAAGTACAGTGTTAAATTTGGCAGCAATGAAGTGATATAGGCCTATGTAAATGTACTTTGTAATTGTAAAACAGAACAGCAACTAAGAAATCACTAATAACTGCTGAATTAATTATAAACAAGATACCATAAAATGATCTACAGCTATAAGCTAGCAGTAGTAAATTTGTATTGTGAAAATAGTGTTCATGTGAAAGAAAATTAAGGCTTAAGCAGTAGCTGTTGTCACGTACGTTGTAATACAAGACAATCATGCACTTACATTTACAGGGTGTTCCAAAAAAACGGATACCCAGTTTTATTTTTGGGATAACTTCGGTAATTCAGCACCAATTTTAATTATTCTTTCACTGTTACAAGCAGAATTTTATGGCGCGTAAACGTGAAGTTCTTCCACCCACCGCACCTTTATTGAGTGGCCACATTACCTAGCAAAACAAACACTCAAAGCGACAGTGGTCTCGGAGAACAGGCAGCACGTAAAGATATCAATTTCGTAGCATAAAAAAGCTTACTTAATCGCAGTAGTGCCTTGTGACGTCATTGTTACGTCATATTGTGTTTATTTACTTTGTTTACCAGTAATAATTTTTAAAATAAATCGTTGATATGGGCAGAATAAACACCGATATTAGCAGTAGTGTTTGTTTTGCTAGGTAATGTGGTCACACAATAAGGGTGCGATGGGCGGAAGAACTTCACGTTTACGCGCCATAAATTTCTGCTTGTAACAGTGAAAGAATGGCTAAAATCGATGCTGAATTACCGAAGTTATCCCAAAAATAAAACTGGGTATCCGTTTTTTGGAACACCCTGTAGCACTATGGCAATTCACAAATTGGGAGTAAAAGC
>Ga0209671_1004680_pt1 | contig 13641 bp, 9 predicted proteins | sample WorMetHERISLAND2_2_FD_187401 | JGI IMG/M metagenome (GOLD analysis project Ga0209671, IMG submission 187401) | Marine gutless worms symbiont microbial communities from Max Planck institute for Marine Microbiology, Germany - Olavius geniculatus... | ecosystem: Host-associated > Annelida >... | reverse complement strand
ACAGTAATTTATATTGTTTATAAATTGTCACTAAATAATCGTTCTTTTGAAGCAATCGCCGGCTGCCCACCGGGTTCATCTTCCAGCAGGACGGCGCGCTTCAGGTTATCTGGGGCAACCTGCCATAAGGACCGATCGACAAGGCTGTGAAAGACTTATCAAATTAAGCGACTGGAAGGCTTGTGTTTGACCTTGATGCTGGCGGTGGACACTTCGAACATTCACAGTGACGATGAAATTCTGGCATCTGATCACTAGTTAATTGTGTTGTTTCAACGACGTTATTGAATTGGTGTTGCAGCTCGAACATTTTTAATGCTAAAAAATCGGCAGACGGTCATGTTAAAAAATCTATAACTTTGTCGTTTTTCAACAGAATCACATTTTACTCTGCAGTTAGATGTAGAAAGTTTTATTTAATAAAGTTCTAAAATTTTAAATTAAAATTCCAAACGGTTGCTGAGAAAACAGCGAAAACTTCAGGGGTTTACTTTCTGCCGCACCCTGTAGGTGAGATGGAGTTCGGGTTTTCACCATGTGATAATCTATAGAGCCTCTAGTATTTCGTGACAAAATTTCATGCCGCTGGGTAAAAGGGGTCCCCACAAACGAAGGGACGAAAGAGGGGGCACCCTTCTTAAAAAGCGTTATTTTACCGCTATTGGTTCGTCTAACGTGAAAATGTTTGCAGATAGGCACAGACATGCTGCAGACGAGCTTCTTAAGAATATTAATATCGATGACCTTGAATGACCTTAAACCCCCAAAATAGGGTGTTTTAGTGAATTTTTCCGATTTTGGGCTGCGACACGCATTTCAAAAGTGAATTGCGCCGAAATGGCTGGAGATAGACCAAAACAACCTGCATGCGTATAAAATTTTTAGCATTGAATATACATTTTAGCAGTCTAAGTCCGAACCCTCTAGGTTCAAGGAGGGTTGCGCAAGCGGGTATCATAGAGGGGTGCCCTTCTAAAAAATGGTTATTTGTCTGTTGTTGGCTTGTCTAGCGTGAAAATAGTTGCAGATAGGCACAGACATGTTGCTTATCATAACAAGCACTGGCGATGAGCTTCTTAGGAATGTCAACATCGATGATATTAAATGACCTTGAACCCTAAAAATATTGGCTTTTAGTGATTTGTTGGCAATATTTGGCTGCAAAAGAGTGAATTGCGACAAAATGGATAAAGATAGACCAAGATTACCTGCGAACAGGAACTGCTATAGGCTCTCGCGAGTCTCATGAGCATTATCTCAGATTTCTTGTTATATTTTGTCCATCTTCAATGTTGAAGTTAACGATGAGAAACTGCAAGTTAGACAATTGCATCTGTGATTACTGACTGCACTCTGCAACTTTTGCGTAGTCACAAGGCGCGTACAGAGCGACGTAACTGAACTGAACTGATACAGTTTAGTTTTTGACAAACTGACAAGTGGGTGAGCAATAATGCATTGCAGTAGGCACCGTCTAACGGCGTTGATAACTATGTGACTATGCGCACGTACGCACCAACCAATAACCAATGGGCTCACCCTGCTCGCCCATTGGTCAGTTCGGCTAAACTAAACCGTGTCAGTTCAGTTCAGTTGTCACGTCGCTCTGTACTCGCCTTTACACGTCTGGTCAAACGACACACACTGCCACTGTTATAGGCCTACCTAGCCTAAATTCTATTTTTTGTTTTTATTATTTTTAGCAAGTCTTCCAGACTATTATGATGCTCAAGAACGTTAACTTTCCCGGTATGTAATCCACTTCGCACTACATTACAGACGTCGCTCTTATGTATAATTTGTGTGCAGTGTCGTTTATGGTATTAGGCATACTTTTTTGTTAGTTAGTCTGTACTGGACCATTGTGAACACTGGCGAGTTGTCTGTTACTGTTGCTCGTAGGTGTATTCACTGTAAACACTTTGCACCGGAGTACGAAAAAGCTGCTAAGCGATTGAAAGAGAATGATCCTCCGATAGTTCTTGCAAAGGTTGATGCTATCGTTGAAACTCAGCTCGCTACAAGGTATAAACTACAGAATATTATGTTTGTATCTGCGACATTCTGTGGCCCGAGGTATTCTTTAGGCTACATTTCGTGTTACTGTATTAGCAGAGTGTTAATATTTTTTCCTGTGAGTCAATAGGCCAACACATTTTAGCCTTATGATATCTGACGAGATGATAGGCCTCTATACACGTGTCGCTAGGCCTAACTCCATGTGACGCATACGGGCATAGCTCAGTGAAACGGTGCAGTCATGGGTGACCGACCAAACCGAATGACATTCTATGCTTACAGGCTTCTCGCAAGTATAAAGGCCTACAACTGCAGTATAACAAGTAATTTGAGCAAAGCTCACGTGACGCGCGATAGAAGTGGTCTTGACACTTGGGTAGTCGTGTACAGCATGCAATAACATGCATGAACATTATGCATTAGCTTAGACATTTATATCTGGCTACTGAGAACAGATTAAATGTCTAAGCCAATACATTACTTTATATTTTTTTTGATTTTGGCCGTTTTACATCAGCGCTTATACAACAATTGCTTGCAGTTTTTTAATATATAATTACAATAAGCAGCGTGTATGTAACCTATTTGCAATCACTTTCACGCTGCACGAGTCAGTAGCAGTAAAATAGCTACTTTTTAGGCGGTACCCGTCTTGGACGCCCTCAGGCGCAGGCATCCGTGAACTTAAAAAGTCAAAACTTGAACTGCAATACAATCAACGTTTAATGTTGAAAATTTCATATGCAGATTGTCTGGCTCTATATCTAGCCATTTCGGTGCAATTCGTTCTTAAAATGTGCGTTGCATCCCGAAATCACGAAAAATTCGCTAAAAACCTAATTCTGGGGGGGGTTCAAAGTCGTTTAAGGTCGTCGGTGTTAATAGAACTAAAAAGCCCGTGACCAGTGCTTGTTATGATAAGCAACATGTCTGTACCTATCTGCAACCGTTTTCACACTAGATGAGCCAATAGCTGACAAATAACGTCTTATAGAAGGGGTACTCCTTTTTGACGCCTTTGTTCGAGGAGAACCCCTTCACCCAGGAGCACTAAAATTTTGTCACGATAAACTAGTCCTTGGTGCAGCCCACAGTAAAAACTTTGTGATCCTAGCTTACACCGTTTTGACACAGATCAAGAGTGTGACTGATGGATGGACGGACGCCCAGGCCATGGCTATAGAGCAGTTATATCGCCGAACTTATTTTACACTTTGGGTGGCTTGGTCCCATGCATAACCATTAGGCCTAGCACGTTGAATGTAAGATAAAAAGGTCGTGGGGTTCTACTCCCGGTCGAGTCAATACTTGGATGGGTGCGGACAAATAAACCATCATCTCAGTATATACCAACACCAAGATCAACTCAGTCCTCTATTCCTCCGGAGTAGGCAAATCGAGTACTGGCCTGTTTGCCTGGGGTTAAAGTGCATGGGCCGTTCACCTGTAACACAATAACACAGTAAACACACAGTATTTAATAAAATATGTGACAAACGCACATAATACAATAGCAAAACAGAAGAGAAATGTAATTTAGAACTGTGTCACTTTTTAGCGACGAGACCACAGCACGTGACGCGTTCTTTAACCACGGCTTGGCATAGCCTACTTGGTCAGTAAAAATAAGTATACGGTCCTAAGTTAATTTGCATAGCGCACAATATCGGCAAAAAAGGGAAATCCACGGTATCTCGTCACCATAATAGGCCTACTCTCTGTTTTATTACACTGTGTTTGTTTTTGTCTGCGGCAGCATTATCTAGCGTGCATATTTTGTTTGGAAGAAAACATATAAAGTCCAACTCTGGACCAGTTTTTATCATGCAGTAGAGTTAACCTCTATATGAGGCTAACACGACATCGTGTGTAAACGAAAATAATACAAGCAGATGAAGCGCACCGTGGTAAGGATGCAGTGGAACAGAACTTACCGAACGTGAGAACATCATGTGAAAATATTTCTTGAAAGTAGTTTGTTGTTTGTGCTGTTAGGTTTGACGTGTTTGAATATCCGACTCTGAAGTGGTTTAAAGGAGGTCGAGAATTTGACTATGACGGTCCCAGACAAGCAGATGGTAGGCTAAGCATGATTTTGTGTACTTAGCTAGTTATTATTTGCAAAGCTAAGTAATCGAGGCAAACCCGTAACATGTTGTACGCATAACAGAAATAGTTGAAGTTATTTATATTAACTAGAGACAAACTGTTTGAAACGTTAAATTCGGATTATGTGGTTATAGTGTACGTAAAACAGAATAGACATTTCCGAAGTACAAAAAAATGTACATCGTTTATAGGCGATGCTGCTCTCCATTTTCTTAGCCCTCAGCCAGACACCAGTTTGCACTGCGAGACCACGAGTACGGGCATAGTGCATCGCGCGTTGTACCTGTTTACTGATCATCTCTTTTGCTTGCTGGTACTTATTCCGCTTACCCGGAGAGGGATGGTCAGGCTGAGTTGACATGGGTGGCGCTTGCCGAGATAGTTTCACCGCGAACGGTCACTCACAGATCCGTTGATCCAACCGGGCCCGACAAGCAGCTAGGACTTACTTTGGCTAGTTACCAGTATTATGAGCTGTTGATTATCATTGCTTACGCTAAAACCGTGCATGATTGTTAGGTCACTGTATATACACTGTGGGCTATAAAAAATGTGGTACTTTACTTTTGTCCCTATCTTTGCCAATTATTGACCGACTTTCAAAATTTTTTGACTGGCACACTCTGCAGACAGTTTGCAATAATGTAATTATTGTATATCTCACCACACAGTAAATGTGTCTCTACACTACCTTGTGAAATATAAACAATAATAACAAAAATTTTAGTAAATAAAAACACTTCAGACCAACATTGCGATGAATGATTTGTTTAATGTAAATGTTATGTTGGTCTGAAAGGTTTTTCAATTTTACTAAAATGTTTGTTTGTTATTATCATTATATATGCATATTTCATTGATATTTTACAAGGTAGTGTAGAGATGCATTCATGGTGTGGTGGGATATATAATAATCACGTTATTGCAAATTGTCCACAGCGTGTGCCAGTAAAAGAATTTTAAAAATTGATCAATAATTGACGAATATATAGACAAAAGTAGTGCCACGTTTTTGGCCCACCCTGTAGAATTCAATAAGCCTGCAGAATTTGCGGTGAATGTTCTTGTATCGCTGTCCGTTTTATTTCGTTAATTAGTTAGTAGTAGCTTGCATTAGCACTAAACTTCTGTATCCGTGGCATATGAGCTACAGAGCGGCGTCGTTGTATGTGTCGAAGGAATTGTGAACTTCATGAAAGAACGAAGCGGCTCTCATTCGAAGCCGCTTTCTGAAGCTATGCTGGTTTTGACGAAGAACAACTTCACTAAGTTTACGGCAAAGCAGGAACTTACTGTCGTGATTTTCTATGCTGCGTGGTTAGCTGGCTTTCTTGGTAGTTTTCCGTGTCTTTCTGTAGGTCAGACCTATATATTGTCGGTTATTGCTTGTTTAGTTTGTCAACTACAAAACAAGTAATTTGAGCAAAGCTCACGTAACGCGCAACAGCAGCGGTCCTGCCACCTGGGCAATCACTGTACAGCATGCAATAAAATAACAACGTGTCTTAAAGAAGTAACCAAATCTGAAACTTCCGTGTGGAAGACTCCTTGAATTTAAAAGGTCGAAACTTAGATGGCCAAAAATGTGCGTTCTATATGCTAAAAATTTCATACGCAGGTTGTCCAGATCGCCATTTCGGTGCAATTCACTTTTGAAATGTGCATCGTACCCGAAAATTGCAAAAAAACACTAACACCCCTTTTTGGAGGGTTCAAAGATATTCAAGATCATCGATGATGACAATATTCAAAGGCTCGTCACTAGTGCTGGTTATAATAAGCAGCATAATCTCTGCTTATCTGCAACTGTTTTCACACTAGACGAGCCAGTAGTAGTAAAATAACCACTTTTTAAGAGGGTACCTCTAATTAACGCTGGCCTGCGCAGGCCTCCTTAAACTTAGGGGATCGGAACTTGGATTGCTAAAATCTGCGTCTAATGCTGAAAATTTTATACGCAGGTTGTTTTGGTCTATCTCTACCCATTTGGTCGCCATTCACTCTTGAAATGTGCGCTGCAGCCAAAAATTGCGAAAAAAATCACTAAAAACCCTTATTTGGGAGGGGGGGTTTAAGGTCGTTTAAGGTTATCGATGTTGATGAATCTGAAAAGCGCGTCACCAGTGCTTGTTATGCTAAGCAGTATGTCTGGACCTATCTGCAACTTCTTTCACACTAAACGAACCAATAACGGCAAAATAACGTTTTTAGGGGGGGGGGGCTACCCGTGTTTGACGACCTTGTTTGAGGGCAATCTCCTCACAGGGGCACAAAAGTTTGTCACAAAAAAACTAGAGACCTTGGGGCAGCTACAGTAAAGATTTCGTGATCCTAACTTGCACAATTTTGATAGGGCTGCAGAGTGTGACGGACGGACACACACACAGACGCCAAGGCCATGGCTAAGACGCGCGAAGCACAGCTGACGCGCGTAAAAACTGTCCATTGTTAGTAGTTACTAATGCACTATGAATAGTTGAGTCGGAACTTACATGGGAAATGCCGTGCTGTTTATTTTACGCCAAAGTTAATAATGGTAAATGCAAAGTTTATTTCTACCCACGTTGCTACATAAAGCATGACATGTCTGTTTGTTTCCTTATCGTAACTTTAGCTGATGTAGCATCAGCAAACTGTTGGCCATCTTTAACACCTCGTTATATTATGATGGAGCTCAAAATACCACGTAGAAGGTGCTTTCGCCACTGTGCGACGATAGGTCGGGAACGGCGGAACACTGTTGTTGTTGTTGTTGTTGTTGTAATAGCCCACTAACTCCTCTTTTCTCGTCACGCATTGTCAATGTTGAAAAGGCGACGCTTGACGATGCTGGAGACTATACGAGAAGAGTGAGTGAGGGGGATACGGAATCGTTTGCAGCCGTTGTGTCGGACGGACTGCACTCGTCAGTACGTACAGACGGTCTGCATGTACAGACATGCCATGCCAAGGCTTGTTGTCGACGTTCTTTCGACGGCAGGCGAACCAGCCGGCTGTTGGTTCCACCACGGAACACTGTTACTATGCACTACCAATAGGAAGTCACATTTTACCTGTGGAATAATGTCATTATAGATGACCACAAATAAGCCACGTTTTGTGCAGCAGCCCCAGTTATTGATTGGTTACTTGCAATACCAAGAATAAAAGATAACTGATCGAGTATTACAATGATGAACACGATTTCGTGCTTTAGGTGTGTGCACTGCAAGCATTTGTTACCGGTCTTTGAGGAGGCGGCCCAAGAACTGAAGAACTCACGCAAAGGATCTCCTATTCCATTGGCCAAAGTCGATGCCAAAGCTGAGACAAATCTTGCCAAGAAGTATGACATTAAAAGATACCCTACAATAAAGGTCTTCCGCAGAGGAAAAGCATCTAGCTACAAAAACGGTGCTCAGGACAAACGGGGTATGTACAATGTTCGTATGTTTTGTGCTGTTTTGAGATGCGAGAGAGAGAATTTTAATAGCCAAGTAACACATCAAATAACAATTTCAACAATAATAATTAACTACAATGGCAAATTGCCAGAAAAGGCAAACGCCCATGCGCAGATGCAATGTTTGCAGAAGTTTGTTCACATTAACGGTACAGCAAATTGTTGTTACATAAGCGCATGATGCATTTTGTGAAAGTAACGCAACTGCAGTAATAGCCTAAGTTTCGCTGTTGTCGGTCTATTTAGAATGATTAAGTCAGATGACCTATAGAAAGCTGTTCTTGAGTACACTGTAGTGACAAATATTGTAAATAATCGTAATGATTTTTCATAATTCTAATAATCCTTGGCATCGATCCGTCGTCAGTATTCGGGGAGAAGCGAAGGTCGAAAGCACCTTAGGTGTTGAGTGTGGTATCCAATCTCCATTCGACTAAGGGGTCTGGGAAGCCTCGTAAGCTCCCTAGCAGAGTCCACGGCACAGCCCTGGCCGAAAATAAATTAGGTGCATTTTTAGCCTTATAGAACACTTCTGGCAAGCAAACGATAACTTTTTTTCGTTCTTTCTGTACCTTTCAGCCACGTATCAGTTTTAGTGAAAGATATCTGAGATTCGTTGTGACTACCTTGGCTACACTTCAGGGCATATGTCCACCTATCGTGGGAGCGGACCTTCTAACCCGCGCAAGATTGAGGCCTGCATTGTGATCACGGTGTGAAGGAATCGTGAGCTACATCGAGTCGTTGCGAGGTCCAGCGTCAAAGCGGGTTTCAGTGGATGATATCTGGAGGCAGGTGAGTAAGTCGGGTGATTCTGCCGTGTTGTGTGTGGGCTTCTTCAACGATGCTTCTAATGCTGCCTTTCAGATCTACGAAGCAGCAGGTTAACGTCTTTGTTGCCTTTTGTTTGAAAGTTTTCATTTTGGCATTTTGTTTTTTAAAGACGAACAGGGTTAGCGTTATAGTGAGTAAGTCAGGATTAAAGCCAGTTTTAGTTAATTTATCTTAGTTGTTAGGCGTTTGGTTAGAGTGAATAGGGTTAGGGTTAGAATCAGTAAGTCAGGCTTAAAGCCAGTTTTAGTTGAGAAACGACCACGTGAATCGTAAAGACGCTTACAGAACGACGTGACTGAACTGCACTGAACTGAACTGACATTTATTTTTATTTATTTATTTCATTTAATGACAAAGGGCCGCAACCACTAATATGCCACAATAAAATAACTGTATACATCAATGAATGTCACTGATAACACAATACAACAATAAAACTACTAGAAAAAATAAACTTTGCAATAACTAGCCAAGAAGTAATAGATCGTTTAAAACTATTTAAATTAGAAAAGTCAGTATTGTCAGCTGGCAAGTTATTCCATATTCTTCCTGCACGGTTTAGTTTTCGACAAACTGAGAGGGCGAGCCCATTGGTCATTGGATGACGCATACGTGAGCATAGTCACGTAGTCACCGTCGCTGTCAAAACGGTACCTACTGTAATGCCTATAACTGCAGTTCAGTACAGTTCAATTTAGTTAGGTCGCTCTGTACACGCCTTAACGTCTGATGAGTATTATATGTGGTTAGTGAATGAGATGCGCACGGACTGTGAATATCTGCACACGTTTGAGATGTCGGCTGCTAGACAGAAGTACTCCGGTGTGAATGCCGGCTCACTGGTCATATTCCTGTCAGAGAGATTCCAGACCAAGTACGAAAACAAATCACAGATGCTTCAGATCAAGGTATGTTACGCATTACCCCAACTTACTCACTCATTTTTGTAGCTATGCCTGCTGACAAGTAAATTATTTTGATATATAACCAACACCGATGACGACTCAGCCTGTGATCCCTCCGGGGTAGGTAAATCAAGTACCAGCCTACTTGATTGGGATTAAGGCGGGGCGCGTTCACCTGTGTCAGGTCACTCGGGTGAGAGGTAATACTGTGTGATTCCATGTGGCAGGTGAATCTCCGTATCTCTGTGACGGGTTTTCCGTAAAAAGCTATGCACACCCTTTAACTTTTAATATATTTAATGTAATGCAAAGTTTATTCACGTTGACATCAGATAGACAAGCGAAATAACGCCTAACGCAAGAAGCACATAGGCCTACTGATGTAAATCAGTGTGTGCTTCCTGTGCTTGTCAATATAAGCGACGACATTTTTGTTTTCAGCACCGTGGCTGCAGAGATTTTTTGTTTCTCTATTTAGTTCTTTGTTACCGCGGTAACTCATGAATCGCTGCAGTTAGCTTGATGAAAGTTTGCATGTTCATTTATTACCTCGACAACCCCAAGAATCCCAATGAATTTTAAGGTTATAAGTGAGTTAATAACTCAATGGTCATGGTCACAGGACCGGATTTTCCGAAACTTTGCCTTGGGAGAAAGGAACATGCTACTGATTGCTGCTGCTAGGCCGATAGTTATTGGCCGACGCTGACGTCATTGCTGTAAATATTGCAGCATGACACTGCTGCTGTCACGGACTGACTGACATTTTAGTTGTTATACAGCTAAAGCTATCGCCCTGTGTGGCTGTACAGAGCAAGACGAAGCTGGGTGACGTTGTCTCGTTCATAGAGAAGCATAAGGCGCCGCTCGTTGGCCAGTACGGCAAACGCACGATAGACACAATGTACAGGGACCGACGACCGCTCGTCTTGTTCTTCTACGCTGTGGACTGGACGTCCGAACACAGAAAAGGTTTCAGTTAACCTTGGTGCCCTGTTTACACGACAAAGCTGGCTCGGCGAGCTGGCTTGACAAGCGCGCAAAGAGCGCACGAGGAGCGCTCGTTGAGCCAGCTCGTTGTGTAAACGGGGCGTTAAGGTTAAAAGCAGAGTTGTACAGTGCACTGAAAACTAAAATAAGAAACAAAAACGCTTGACTGATTGATTGATTGACTGATTGATTATTTCTGTTGTTTGCTTTTAGCTGTTTATAATTTTAGGTTTTGGAGCTATACAAATCTGCTTTCAACTTTCCGTACTGTTGTCCATGGCACGAGTGATCAATTTTTACGCATTGTGTTCAAAATACGTAAGCTATAGTTAACCCTTGTTAATTTCTTGTTATTCCTGAAAGCAGTGGAGTATTGGATAAAAGCTGTGTTTTGCAATAGCGTTACACAAACGTCGGTACGAGTATAAAAGTTCATACGTGCAGTTGAACGATATTGTTCCAGTTGTCTTTGACAAAAGTATGCCTTTGTTTATGTACGTTTTATATATTCAAGTACAAATGTAAGTAGCAGAATAATTTATTAGCTGTATTTTTTGCTGTAAACAGAAACTCAGGCGTGGCGGCAGAAGTTTTCCGAGATTGCAAAAGCGCATCCAGACATGACATTTTCAATCGCTGATATAAAAGAAAACTCTTGTTTATTCAACGAGTTCGGATTCGATGACAGTCAAGAGATAAGCGTTGCCATTATCGATACAAAAGAAAGAAAGTTTCCGATGAAAGCAATGGAAGAGTTCGACTCAGCCAAAGTGGAGAAATTTCTGAAGACCTTCGCCAAAGGTCGATTCACTTTGTCTACTTTTTCATCCTGTCTTGATGCTGCTCTGTGTGGGCTGTGGGTTTTTTTATTTTTGGTCGAACAATAATTGCCTTAGTCTTATACCTCATCTACACGATGAAGCAAACATGAAGCAAAGATTAAGCAAACGTATTTAAAATACACGTGCACGACGTGTGCTCTAAGTTTGCTTCATGTTTGTTTAATTTTTGCTTTATGTTTGCTTCATCGTGTAAACACCCTTTAATTTTCTGCCGTCAATGGCCATTAGCAGTCATGTGCTTTCTCCAAACAAAATTGCACTGGTAGATATTCACGGAAAATGACGGGGTTCGCGGAAGATATTTTTTACTGAAAATGCTTCACTCATGTAGGCCTAAAGAGTCCTAACCGTGAAATTTTTTCGTAGTTATATTGAATGCTATCAATAAGTAAGTTCTATATTTCTGTGATTATTTATCCGGAGCCTAAACGTTACTGTAATAGCCACTTAAAAATAGTGCTTAGCAGCAATGGTTGTGCCGCGTGGTAAACGTGCGTGGCTTAGCCTACAGTTACAACATCAAAACGACACCGGTTGACTGGGAATGACCGCTTCCGCAGTGCAACGGTCTCGGATGCAGTAAATAGGCCTACTGCGCCCTTGCTTACGTGATAATTCAATGATATTAGCAATATTCTGCATATAGCAGTGAAGTTGTAACGAGTTAATCATTTGTCCATGTGTTGCAGGCAATGCCAAGCCCAAGCTCAAATCCGAGTCGATACCAAAGAAGTCGTCAGGTCCAGTGACGGTGGTCGTTGGCAAAACATTTGATAAGGTCGTACTGGACAACTCAAAAGATGTTCTTATTGAACTGTATTCACCGTCGAACAATGACTGCAAGAAGCTTGAGCCGGTATACCGTGACCTTGCCAAAAGGTTCAAGGACGTGAAACAACTTGTTATAGCAAAGATGGATGCAACCGCCAACGACTCTCCAGACCCGTACACAGCCAGCGGATTTCCGACAATCTACTTTGCTCGAGCCGGGAAGAAATCGTCTCCCGTTAGTTATAGTGGCGACCCCTCGTTGCAGAACCTGGAGAAATTCATTCGTGATCACGCAACTGTGTCACTGCGGGCTCGGGTCAAGGATGAACTGTAGTCTCTTAGCTTCGGATATGTATAGGACATTTTTATCTGCATACAAGTAATATAGTCAGGATTTACAGCTGCGTGGTTGATTTGGTCGTTTTTCGTTTGCATAATTTTAACCTAAACTGATTCTAAAAGTATGACTCTCATGCATCCTGAGCATTTAAATCGATTACAGTTACATTGGTTTGTTTTAGACGAGTTATATCAACAACTGTGAATATGCCAGTTCACTGAATCCATTATGTGACACGTTGGTTCAGCACATGATTAGCATAATTTTATAAGAAGTATTGTGATTTTTCATTTCTTGAAAGAGCTGTAGGTTTTTCAGCTAGAATATTTATTTTAATTCAACGAACGCAGATGTTGTGTTTGTAACGTAGTTTATTTCGTCCGATTCCATTGCCGCTGACATCGAAAATCTATTGCATCAAGTCAAATAAACTACAACATTTTTGTCACTTGTAACCTATCTCCCGTAAACGTTATCATTCGTTTAAAGCTGCAAAGCACTGTTAAAGGTCCGAAAAATTCCCACTTGTGGCCATCGTAAACTGCTGTGAACTCACGTCGTTTGATGGTAGTGCAAAGGCTTATTTTGTGGAAATACATCTAGTGTGTTGTCCGTTGCGTATTTTTGCCGTCTGTTGACCGATACTGGCACATTCTGTGGACACTTTGCAATAACGTAATTAAATATTCCATTGCACCTTAAGACGCTTACAGAGCATGCGATTGCCCAAAACTGTTCAAAACTAACCCAAGCAGTCTTAGGCAGTTTTGAGGGGTCGCGTGCGAGTTTTAGTCACATATGTAAGCACCCTCTAATTCACGTATCGGCCGAACACTCAGCTAAATACTAGCCGTACATCAATCCGAATATCTGTCGAAAATTTTTTCAATACATCTAAATTTTTAAAAAATTCGTATCGATTCTAAGCGTGTTGACAGGAATTGACGGAGATACAGTAGCTATAAGTCCAGCTATCTGTCGGTTTGTGCAGAGAGTGGCAGGTTATTCTTGCATCAATCAATCGTCTGTATATAGGGTGTGCCGTTACACTCTTTAACTTCGTCAAATATTAACCGATTTTTAAAAATCCTTTTATTGTCTGAATCAGGAGAAAATTTGTAATAACACTATCAGTAAATATCTCACCACACCTTAAGTGTGTCGCTACACTACCTTGTGTCTTGTAGAAGCACCACAGCGCTGCGGCATTTCGTTGATCGCGCCATTGCTCAGTGGCGTCGCCGGGTTGAGTGTGTCGTCCAGCAACAAGGCGAATTTTTACATCTGACGTTAAAACTGCATTATCTGACAGCTACTTTAGACTATAACTAAAATTTTTTAAAAATTGCTTTCTGTTGTTAATTTTAAAAAAATGCTGTTATAAAAGTT
>Ga0209671_1004679_pt1 | contig 13644 bp, 8 predicted proteins | sample WorMetHERISLAND2_2_FD_187401 | JGI IMG/M metagenome (GOLD analysis project Ga0209671, IMG submission 187401) | Marine gutless worms symbiont microbial communities from Max Planck institute for Marine Microbiology, Germany - Olavius geniculatus... | ecosystem: Host-associated > Annelida >... | reverse complement strand
AATGAAAGACGATTTGTAGTCACTCATCACACCTCACACGATAGTGTGAGTGTTGTAAGGACGACCTTCAAAGTCTATGGGAAAAGGCAAAATTTGACCTTCAGGCAACCAAAAACCCCTAAACCGATCGTCACTAAATTTGAATGGCGTAATTACGTCGTGGACCCCTACCACCAAAAAAATTTGGGCTCAATCCGCCCAGGGGTTTTTGCTCCCCATATAGGTGAAATATACACCCCTCCTGTTCAGAATTTCTACACTTTTTTGGTTCTTGAACTTGCCTATAGGCGAGTCCGTTAGACCGATTTTTACGCTTAATACGGCAAATGACACGGTTCTGCGCAAGGAAGTGCCTTTTTAATGTTACAAAATAAAAATTTAATTTTTGACTTATTTATCCGAAAAATTCGAAAAAAATTACAATGGCGCCTACGGGGAAAATTTTAAAATTCTTTAAACTGTCATAACTTCCGTTGTGTGCAAGATAAATTCGTAATTTTTCGTTTTATGATATGGTTTTTGGGGTCGGCCTAATTAATTGTGACATTTATATTTACCCCCGGTTGACCCCCGTTGCCATGAAAACAAAATTTGGGACAAAAATGGCTATAACTCGGCTTGCGTAAGAGATTTTTGCGAAATTTTTGCGCCATGGCAACGATTTTTTTTATATTTTACAAAGTAGTGTAGCAACACAGTAAAAGTGTAGTGGATATTTAATAATTACTTTATTGCTAATTGTTTGCGAAAAGCAACAATGAAATAATTCTGAAAAAACATTTTATTGCTCATATTAAGATATGGACAACAAAAATGGGCACAGTTTTTTACTGACTCACATTATACTACTACTAGTAGTAGTAGGCGACATCGCTGAAACCGCCTATTGCAACGGATGCTGCCATCCATGTATCACACATTCGTGCACCTGCTAAAGCCGTTGGACGCAATGAGATGCCGTTTTGCACGGACATTCGTGTAACTTCAAGTAGCGTAGGCTGGGGCTTTGTCTTTACACAGAAAGTTGTGACGAGTCTTAATCTTTAACATACATTTAAACTTACTGATCTATTTGTATTAATTTATACCAAAATTATTTCTCAAAGCTTTATAAACAACATTACTAAACAATATTAGAATAGATGATACGAGACTCAGTATAGGGCCAAGCAAGCTAATAATCAGACAGTAGAAACTTAGTACCTAACGTTGAAAGTAAAATTATTGAAAATCTGGATATTTATTACAAAGCTACTGATCATGTCATAACTTTATTACTGTTTCACGCATTTGTTTGGAGTTTGGTGCATGTATTTTTAGCACATTTTGCTCAATAATTAAGTAATCTGAGTATTGTTGTCAAAGATATCATTCAAGTTCAATTTCGGACTACTAAAGTACTCGAGTATTCGGCACAGCCCGAAAAACAATTATCACGTGTTCGCGTGCAAGTCGCTAATGTCGGCACGTCGTCTGGGATGTCTATAGACCGACCGGATACGGAAATGGCTCTGGCGTGCGTTGTGGACCCGGACTTACTCTTTTCATCGTATACACGCCAATTGCTTTGAAAACACCAATCAGCTTTGTCGCTGACTGTACCGTTGAGCGTTAATAAAGTAACGGCTTGACCGGCAGTGCGAAATAGTTACGTTGGGAAATGTAACAACTCGCACCGATGATTGTGTTTTAAATCTTATTCTGTGCTTCCAGAAGACAAACGATGCTTACGTAACGCGCTACAGCATCGGTGCTGCCACCTGAGGAATGAGTGTAGTGCAAAACATGCAATAAAAATAATAATTAGGTTTGAAAGGGTAGCCAACTTTTGTCGCCTCCGTACGGAGGACTACTTGAAGGCCTCGTTCATAAACTCGCACCGGGTAAACCGATATAACCAGATCCGGTTCAGCTGGTTAGATCGGGTTTATGAACGATCAGTTAGATTGGTGGGCGTGCAGCGGCGTGCAGTGTACTGTACAGTTGTCTAATTAGTCTTTCAGTAACATAAATTTGCGATTGAAATCTGAAAAAAATTCAGACAATCGGCATTATCGCCGACAACAAACGACGACGCAATCCTTAATTAACTGGACAATCTTATTAGCGAGCAGGGTCGTCTAGTTAGTGATCGGGTAGAGAACCGAGCGTTGATAAACTGGTTTATGAACGGCTGGGTCATAACCCGGTTTATACCCGGTGCTAGTATATGAACTCGCCCTAAAACGTCAGAATTCAGACGGTTAAAATCTACATTTTATACTAAAAATTTCAGGTTATCATAGTTTATCTCTGGTAATGTCGGCGCAATTCACTGTTAAAATGGGCGTTGCAGCTTAAAATCGTGAAAAAACTAAAAATTCGTTTTTTGGTCGAAGCTTAGACTGTTAAAATTTATGTTTGATGCTGAAAATTGCGTTCCTAGGTTGTTTTGGTTTATCTCTAGCTATTTCGGTGCAGTTCACTCTAAAAATGTGCGTCACAGCCGAAAATAGCAAAATATCGCTAAAACCCCCTATTTTGGCGGTTCAAGTTCGTTCAACATTATTGATGTTGGTATCCCCGAAAATCTCGTCAGCAGTGCTTGTTATGATAAGCAGCAAGTCTGTACCTATCTGCAACCGTTTACAGGCTAACGAGCCAATAGCGGTGAAATAACGACCTTTTAGGAGTACCCTTTTTGACGCCCTTGTTTGGGATAAATCTTCTCACTCAGCGGCACAAAATTTTGTCACCAGAAACCAGAGTTTTTGTGGCAGCCCAAAGTGAAGACTTCGTGATCTGATCTTAGCTTGCACGGTTTTGATAGGGCAGCAAAGTGTGCATGCCAGACGGACAGACAGCGCACGGACAGACAGACTGAATGTAAAACGAAACGAGGATGTTACAGACTGCACAATCAGAACAGTTCATTAAGTAATTACGACGTAGACTAGTACATCATGATACTTCAGTTTTTATGCTGTTCTACCGCTGTAAAATTAAGGCTTTAACAAAACGCTGTTTAGATTGCTCCAGATGTACTTGAGGGGCGATTCGCGACAGAGAGAAAAAAGAAAAGCTAAGGAAGCACGAGACGGGCGGCAAATGAGACAGCTAACGGCAAGCCCAAAACTTTCAGAAACATTATAGCCAATCAATATTGATTCAGTCGAGTTTATTTTAAAAGAATATGACATCGCATATGCTAGATTGTTATAATAATGCCTTTAGAGTTAAACTATGCAAGAAATAAACTGTTACAAAATAAATAACAAATAAAACATAATTAAAATTGGCTGGATCACTTTTTGGTGGAGGCGGAGAGCAGATGCGCCCATTCCAGTCCTTTCACAGTGCTGTAGACATCGCGCAGTCTTTCTGTTTTTTTCTCACACGAAGCTTCATCGAAGCCGCGCACAAGAGCAGGCGTTAATTCCATTTCCCCAGATGCGGCGCTGGCCAGCCGCGGTCACACGTTATCGGCTTTCACTGTGATTAAAAATGAAGCGCTGCTGCTGCTGCTGCTGGATATCTGCCTTGTGAGCGATCCAGCTCTGTTCGCCGTTCGACCTTAAATGTCAAACGCCGCGCACTGGAATCCGGGGTGCGGGGCATTTCCATCAATTTCACCTCCGCAAAAGAAAGATGTTAGAGCGTACGTTTTTGGGGACTGCATTGTCGTGCGCGAGGTAATTTAGTGAAATTTTTAGAGGGGTTGGGCATCCGTCAGAGGGAAATGACACTGTTCGGAAAGCCGTTCAAATGCATGTGCAATTATTTATCGTTTTGTTGATTGCATATGTAGTGTTGCAGCAATATTTCATAAAATAAAACTGTCTCGTAATGTGTGTGCAGAAGAGATGCAGCTTTTGAGAGAAGCCAGAAGAAACCCGATCGTTGAACGGTATATATGCGGATAACTTTGTCATATAATATAGTAAGCTAGACACGGTTTCCTGCAGGTTCTGAAACGTAGGCTATTTTTGCATCATGCATGAAGTGACTATTTCAGCATCGGCCAAAGTCAAACATGATGTTGTATTTCTAGATTAATTACGGAAGGATTTACAACAATTTTTTTATTAGGGATTGTTTAAACTGAAAAACGGCAAAAATTATTTTTATCGCGATTGCTACGTACGAGGTTAACGTTCAGTGAATACGTAAAACTGTTGCTGATTTTTACAACTTGCCGTTACCTTAATAGTTTATTTTGTTTTACCATGTTTTTATGTTTTAAAAAGCGTGCTGGCGATTAGTAAAGTTTTTTCATGTTTTCTGCCTAGTTTCTTTTTGTTTTCTGGCTCTCCTGAATACAACCATGGGCGGCGCTAGAAATCTGAAGCCAGGGGCAACGCGGGGGCAAGGGCCAGGGCACAGAGGGGCAATAATGTTTTGTGGGGGCCAAATGTCGACCTTTTTCAGTTGTTGTGTGCATCAAAAAAGACGTAGCGGGGTCCAGAGGCAGAGCCCCTGGTCGAGGGTTTACGGGGGCAAGAAGCTGAAACACTTTTAGCTTTTGGATGTTTAATGAAAGCTGCAAATTTGCCTGTTTTTTAATATTTGGAAACGCAAAAAAATCACAGATATCTGTGTTGTCTTGCAAAAAATGACGTTCAATAAGTCATGCATTGGATTTGTGTATGGTTACCAGAGGGCATTTTATTACTATCAAAATTTCTCCTGAGGGAGGCAGCCGGGGGGGGGCAAGGGCAAAGGCACAGAGCGGCAGCTCCCCCCCCTTATGGCGCCGCCGATCAACACAACTAAATTGTCTTCGCCAAATATATTTTATTTCATTTCATGCAAATAAATAATTGATGACGACGCATAGCACAAGCTACACTGTATAGTTAGACAATTCAACCGCGTTGCGTGCAATTAGGATGTTTTCTGTCACATTTTTGGTATAGGTCTACAGGTATAACTGGATTTTGATCATTTTAATTAGTGCTATTTTAAAGTGGCAAATCTCAAAATATTTTCCTTGCCTACACTTTCACTTCGCTGTACTTCCACGCTTGATTTGTCTACGCTATAATTATAAGTAAGAAGTTTTGTCCACCAAACGTAGTCCGGTGCATTTTCAAATAAAACTAAACATTTCTGTGTGACATATCACTAGATGAGACAGTCAGTATTGGTTTAAAACCTCACACAGCAGGACTCCTGTTTCAATTTGAACGAGTCCAACGTTTGCCTATGTTTGTGCCGTGAATTAGTTGCTATAGTCGAATGACTGCATAACTCAGTCTCAGCCCTGTCGTTCTGCCGTTCCACATTATTTGATGATGCGCGCGGTTATCTGTTTTCGTTACAAGCTCGCTGTGGTATGGCGACTAAACATCAGGTCGTCATTGGACGTGGTCTACACAGTAGGCTATAGTGACTGCGGACCTCAATTTGCCGATTGATTCGCAGTATGATATCAATATCGCCCTGTCCATGGACGTCATGTTGTCATCATCGATCATTATTTTCGTCAGACGAAAAGCTAGATTTTTTGAGAGCTTAAACCCCGACGCATCTGTTCTCTTCGCATATCTTTTCCGCGTCTCCGTTATTTGGGATCTCTCTCTGTAAATCTAAGTAATAAGCTTAGGGAGCGCTAAAACCTTTTCCACTTGTTTTTGCGAGGTCGAATAGCCCCATCAGGTCGATTCTAAACCTTAAAAAACTGACAGAAAAACAATTTACATAAGAGAATAAATATGTAAATGTCAATTTCTGTGAATTTTTGTTCAAATTCGTCCACTCTGTAATGCAGAATGTCAATCGTTCATGCACAACGCAAAGTCGAAGGAAAACTATTTGGCGGCGAACATTTAGTTTGGGGCTTCAACGACGTACAGCCCAAACACAAATTTCTGTTCACCTTTATGAGCAGCATTACCGACGATTATTTCCATCAGTGCTTACTCGTTTTTAAAAATTTAATTTACAGTTATTGGTGTAATCGTAAGTAATCAAAGCCGTAGTTAGAATTTTTGACTGGGTTTATGTGTCCAATTTTTCTTTTTTTCTGTCACTTTCTCTTTTTCTGTTTTTAATTTTTTTCGTCCCTTTTTGTTTTCCTTTTTTTAAAAATCCATCTATAGGTGTGAGAAAAGCTATAGGCTTCCAAACGGGATAAAGCGGAATCTGACTGTGAATGCATTTGACGCGTTTACGGCTGTTAAAACGCATAATTATATTCGCCTGTCATTTTTATGTAGTGCAAATAAATGTTTTTACGCGAAGCGCAAAAACCCGCAACATTTTAGCGGGTGTTTAACTCATAACCGCCCATTATATAGAACAGTGGAATTCGGTGGCGTCGTGGCCGGAGGGCAAGAGAGGAACTGCTTCTTTACCTAAATTTCGGGCTCTAGGAAAATTGAAAAAAATGTCAGATAATCCTCTTTATTTCTGAAAAATTTTGTTTATAAATGCATAATTTGGCGCTAGAACCCCTCACTTCGGGAAAATTTAGGAGCAGTATTAAAATTTTGAGCACTCATGATCTTTTATGTCGGTTATTTGCAGCTGTCTGTCGGAAAATTGCAAATTCCTACCTCGCTTACATTTCTAATCCAGAAATGACGCCGACGGGAATGGAGTCCAGGGAGTGACGCCGACGGTGAAATTGGCGTGTTGTTGATTTGCTGTGTACAGGCGCGGATGGTGCGCTCGCTGGGGCGACTACTGTCTGCCGGACGCCAGTGTCAAGTTCGCACAGTGTTGCGAGAACCTCCGCTGTGTCTGCGGCAGTGCCATCTGGAAGCCCAAGAAGCAGTGCAAGTGCAAGACGCCTTCCGTGTTCGGCTAACGTATCTCGACCGCCAGAGCGAGACAGCCGACCTCTAGGGTCAAAAGGTCAAGGTCGAATGATCGAGCATCGAAGTTAAAATAGTTAAAACTCGTTCTGAGCGGCCTAACAACAGCAACTACAGTTGCAGTCACAGTCCTAATATCGGCAACGTCAAACGATCGAATGGTTAGAGGTCAAATAGTGAAGATCAAACGGTCTCAGGTTGAGATTAATTTAGTCTATGTATGGAACATCAGAACTACCACTGCTGCAGTCAACGTCATTGTGGGCAAATAAGTCAAAAGATTTTAGTTTAGTTGAGTGTCAAAGGTAAAGGTAAAGGTAAGGTCCAACACTTGCTATAGCGCTTCTTACATGAGACGAATTCAAGACCAAAAGCGCTTTTCAGTCTTGGAAGTGGCAGCTGATTGGCATGAGCTAATGATACCGCAGCGCAGTGTGCGGCCATCCATTGCATGTAAGTGAACAATTGGACTCGCGGTTTGCAGCTAGCAGACATACCACCGCCCCAATTAACCGCACTGCGCCTTCACCCCGTACCCCTCCAGCTACTACTTATTTTCCATCCCACGGAGGGTAGGAGGCTGAGTGGGCCTGAGCTCACAGTAACTTAGCAACTTGCTCAAGGTTGCTTGCAAATGACGGCAGTAAAAATCGAACCGCAACCTGAAAGTGGCGAGTCGACATCAACCACTAGACAGCCTTGTACCTACACAGACAGGTAGGTGTGAACAACTTGCCCAGAGTTCTTACTTGGTAATGCATCGGCTGGGCATTGAACCGTGAACCTTTCGGTCTCGTATCCTGCGCTTTAACCGCTCAGCCACCAAGCCACTCAACTTAAATGATGTATCTGAGCGGCCTAAACGTCAGCAGTTTTTACAACAAATTTGAGCTAATGCTCACGAGACGCGCGAAAGCCTATAGCAGTTCCTGTTCGCAAACTGTCAGTCTATCTCCAGCCATTTCGTCTCAGTTCATTCTTGGAGTGTGCGCTGCAGCCGTAAATTGCAAAAATTAATAAAAACTCTTTATTTTGGTATAGTTCAGGGTTTTTAAAGTCATCGATGACTGAAAAGCTCGCCACTAGTGCTTGTTGTGATAGGCAACATGCCCATGCCTATCTGCAACCGTTTTCACGAAAGACTGGCCAACAACTTTAAAATAACGACTTTTACGGGGGTACCGCTCTTTGATGCCCTTGTGCGCAGGTTTCCTTGAACCTAAAAAATTGAAACTTGGACCTTTAAAATTTACATTAAATGCTAAACATTTCATATGCAGCTTCTCTATGTCTATATCAATTGATTTCGGCGCAATTCGCTCTTGAATTGTGTCTCGCAGCGGAAAATCGCCAAAAAATTCATGAAAACCCTATTTTGGCGTTCAAAGTCACCCAAGGTCATTGAATTCGGTGGCAATCGAGAGCCAGTATACGACTTCTTATTAGTGATTAATAGTAGCCTAGGCCATATCTCGCACCGTTTCTGAGGTACAACGACTTATTGACTGAAAATCGCAATTTTTTCCACCCCCTCTCATTTAGCGCATTCGCTCGGGGTGACCTATTTCGAATTCATAAAAAAGCTTTAGGGATTCTGAAACTAGAGTCTTTCAGGCAGCCAACGGTGAAGATTTGGTGATTCTAGCTTGCACCGTTTTTGACTGATCCACCCGCGTGACAGACGGACAGACAGAATTGCAATGGCTAACACGCGCTGAAGCAGTGCTGCTTTCGCGTGTAAAAGTCACGGTCAAATGTCATTAAAGCCAAACGGCCAAAAATCAAAGGTCACGGGCCCCTATGCGCTTGATCTCGTTCTGGCGGACATAAGATCGACTCCTTCGTTGTTGTCGTTGTAAAAAACAAAAACAAATTTTGTTTATGTAACCTATGATAAAAATCCTTTCAGTCAGATTGTGACTATGAGACCGCAGGTTTAGTAGACACAAGAATAATTTTCAAGATGTCGTGGCATAACCGTTTATCTCAAAGTATGTCATCGGCATTCAGTGCGACGAAATTATACACAGTCTCCAGATAAAAAGAAACATTGCGTTATTATACGTGTTACTATACAGTCATTACTGTTATATTTCGTTATCATACTCTGAGCATGTGCTGGAGACTGATCGCCATGGACGCATTTAATTTCGACAATAAAAAACTATAAAATATTGTAGTTTTTTTCAGCAGCAAAGAAACTTAGGCCTATAGGCCCAAAACACCTAGTCGCGTAGGTCTATTTTGTAGAGATCAACAATGTCGAACATCAAATATTGACTATAGTATAAACTGCCAGTGGCGTATTTAGGGGGGCATGGTGCGATAATAAACATTTTTTGCAGGCGACTTTATATGAAAAGGTGCGTTTTTTGCCGTTTTCCAGCAAATTTCAGAAAAAAGTGGGCGAATTTGCGGCTTCCATTGAACGTTCAAAAGCAAAAAGTGTTTTAGCTTTAGGGGGTTTCGCCCCCCCTGACTCCCCGACCAGGGGTTCTTCCCTGGACCCCGCTGGGGGCTCCGCCCCCAGACCCACGTTATAGGCTCTCGATCTGCGCGCTCGCCATGCCCCCTTTGCCAAATCCTAAAAAAGCCACTGTAAGCTGCTCATCGCTAATCAAAAATTTAGCCTAAATTATTATAACATGTTATCAAATACCCGGTAGCCGTTAGAATGTGAAATTGATGAAACACAAGACAGTCAGAAAATTATTTATTTTTTACGGGTAGGCCAAAAACGACACTTTTTGCTATTTCAGTTTTCTTTCTTATTTTGGCATAAGCCTAATATTTGCTATTTTTGTTTATTCAAGTATCATTTTCATTAAGTTGCGTCGCTATTAATTTTGTCTGCCGATGTAAATAAATTCTGTTTTTATCAGAATAAATTATCATTTCGACATAATAGTTCGATTAGCTAACGATGAACACTGCTTGATCACAATCTGCGTGTGAAAAAAACATTGATGGGGTTCCGAAAAAAATATGAAATGTTTTAAAATAAATGAGCACATTTGAACTATAAATAATTAATAGCAAATGTTAAACTTGTTTCAACGATATAAATATCTGGTGTTTTGCAGTTTATCTGGCATTACATCGATAATGGTTTGGCTTAATTGGTAACGTCGTTGGTCGCATCACCAAAGTTAATCAACGCCGGGCTCGGTTAGTACTTGGCTGGGCGACCCTCGGTAGACGGGTAAACCATCTCAGTATGTAACCAGCCACTCAGGTCAACTCAGCCTCGCCATCCCTCCGTGGCTAGGCTCAATGAATACCGGCGAAAGCTGAGACATAAACAGGCACACCGCACGATGCACTAGTCCCGTATCCGTGGTCTCGCAGTGTAAACGGGTGGCCGACTGGGGGCTAAGGAAACGGAGATCAGCGCCGCCGTATGGGCCTTATGACTCGTTAAGGACTCTGCGTTTACGTTTACGTACATCGATTAACACATTATATCCGGCATTGCTTGGTAGGCTATTCTACTGCAGTGTGCCAGCAATATGTGGACACCGCTACGGCGGCAAATCAGAGCCAACTGGACCGAAGTGAAATAGGTCTACCGCGAGACTGAGATAAATGATTCATTGTCATGAACAGTCACGTTACCGACGGCACGAGCACTATTACCAACTACTGCACGATTCACATAGTAGCCTATTAGGCCTACTACAAAGACGCGACCCACGTCATATGGTCAAGGACCCCTGAAACCTCCCACTACGCCGTATATGTATCTGTAAAAAGTGTATATCGAAAAATAACAGACGAAACTTTTGTCCATAATATATTCACCAAAACGGCTTTATTGTAAATTTCGCGGCGAATGTGTCATCGAGTGACAACAATACTTTGACAAGAAAGCCCCGCTGTCGCTAGGGAAGACGCGCTACAGCTTATACAGTTCCTGTTGCAGTACTGACCTTCAAGGTCATTTAAGGTCGATAATTTTTGTTTTATCTAAAAGGGCGTATGCCACTTACTATTAGTGAATTATAGTAACCTTGGCCGTATCTCTCACCGTTTCCGAGATATGGCCAGTTATCTGTCGAAAAACGCACATTTTTCTACCTCCTCCATTTAACCCCGAATTTGAAATGTTCGCCTGGCACTAAATTGTTGCAACTTTGGATGCCTATGTTTATGACAAAAAGTTAATTAATCGTGTAAAAAAATTTCCTTACGACCTACCGTTTAACCACAATACATTTGTTACAGACGACGACGACAGACGGACGGACAGAGAGACGACACATCGAGCCATAGACGTCCGCGTCAAAAATCGGTCAGTATTTAGTAAAAGTGTGGCAGAATAATAAGTGTAGGCCTAGGCCTACTTGTTATGACCCGCGCTGTAGGCCTAGGCCTATATTACGACGCGTCACGATGTATCTTCGTGGTGCTATATCATTCTGTATACAGGTCATGTAGGCCTAAGCCTGGACTGCTGTTGACAATACGTTGCCAAATACCGTGTCAAGTTACGACTTCAAACTTGCAGCTTTTTGTTAGTATACGGAATAGGTCTATTAAGGCTAAACTTCTATTGTCGTATACCGTGGCCAGTCGTGCATACAGTTTGAGTAGGCTTAAAGCGTATTTTACGTCGTAATTGCTAATTGCCATTTGCCGAAGAAAGAAGGTAATGTCTACATAATGTGTCAGTCTTTCCGTCTGTCTTTTAGCTTGTTTATCCACAAAATTTTATTCACAAAAGTTTCGAACGAATTTTGATAAATACTGCATAGTTGTTTAAGGCAGGTCAAGTAAGAAAGAGTTAATTATATTATGACTTAAAATCCGATACATGACCCCTCTACTTTTTGCTTTTTTTATCCTGAAAACGCATTGTAATATCGCGGTGACTATTTGACCGGCAACCGGCCAAATAGCCTGTAGGTCAAAACGAAAAATCGCAGTCGCCACCTAGCCAATAACATTATAGACAGTGTACACGCTAATGACTAGAATTTGCGTTAATATTATAGTGTAGTGTTCAGGGCTTAGGATTAGGGTTATTTAGGGTTAAAATTAGGGTTAGGGTTAGAGTTAGGGTTTGGGTTCGGGTTAGTGTATTTCAAAGATGTATAGGAACAATAGTGAACACCATTTTTGATCTAAAGTATGGGTGGTAATTAGAGGTTGCTGCAGGCAATGGCAAAAACCTGCCAAGCGGTATCCTGTGATAGTGCTAGTTTGAGGAGCTGCTTGGCCGGACTGTCAACCCGTGAGGCTTCGGCTGAGGTCGGGCGGTTGCTCCGGTGCCGCCATGTCCGTGCGTCTCGGGCGCTCGCCGTCGCCGCACGGACACGAACGGCCTTAGCCGGTACCTATGACCACCATTTTGGTGGTCGTACGTACCGGCTAAGGCTGTTCAAGGCGGTGACCGGTCAAACATCCGGCCCTCACAGAGCCGGATATTTGACCGGTCATGACTCAGTATGCAAAAAGTGTACGCATCGGCTCGCACGACCATAGGCAGAAAGATGAAAGCAAATAAGTAAGTTAGTTAGTTAGTAAGTAAACATTTATAGTACGCCTAAAAGGCAGCTGGGTTGGCCTAATCTGCCGCACTTTACCAAAATTAAAATAGCCATTGAGAAATACAATGTTTAATGACTGCCCAATGTTTAGTTTTGCCACAGTGATATACATGGGTGGTTCAAAAAAGTAAGCTATTGTACTTTGTCAATATCTTTGCTAAATATTGACCAATTTTTACATTTTTTCATTAGTAGACTGTGTAAGAAATTTGCTACTCAGTGGCAAGCACATCACACCTATTTTGTCGCTACACAGTATTTGTAAAATATAAATATCCAAAAACGTACAATATCTACAGATGGTCATATAAACTCATTAGGACAAGTGGTGGATTTTTAAAGTATTTAACCAAAATGTTAAATATGAGTGTTAAATAAGTGTTAAAAAGTTTACGTGTAGCTACAGAGTAAGTTTTCATTTTTCATAATATAATCCACAGTTTGTAGGTGTGCACAATTAAAATGCATTGCTCTGTATGCTCATGCAGTTAACTGAACTAGATTGCAGCAATCAACAAGCATTAATGTACATTAAAAATTAATGCACAGTAAAATCGTTCAAATTGTTTTAAAAAATGTTTAATATGTCCCCCATTGTTCTTAGCACTTAGGCTTTATTATAACTCATATTTTAACACTTAAGTTAAATACTTTAAAAATTTACTACTAGACCTTCTGCCTATCTGTAGATATTGTTGATTTTTGGATATTTGTTTTACAAGGTAGTGTAGCGACATAATAGGTGCAATGTGCATGCCATTAAGTAGCAAATTTGTACAAAGTCTAATGGTGAAAAATTGTAAAAATCGGTCAAGATTTAGCGAAGACATAGACAAAGTAGGCCTACAATGGCTTACTTTTTTAGACCACCCTGTAGAGAAGGCTGTAACTGTGCGTTTATTTGCTGGTTGGCCGTTAAAACTGACCTGCTGTACTGTATAACTGATTATATATCAGGTAAGAAAACATCCGTGATATAGCGGATGTGGGGCACATGGTGACAGATCCAGTATGGCGTGACAGTGCGAACTGCTGCTGAGGATGATAATGATGATAATGATGCAGGCTTACCGTGGATATGGATATCCACGCGTCTGGCTGTTTTCCTCTAAATATCTGTTTGCACGCAACATCAACAGTTCTTCAAAGTGTTCATCAGAGAGCCCATTCTTTCGAGGAGTCAAGATTTGCCCTCCAATGCTAAATAACCGTTCCACAGGAGCACTTGAGGGTAGAGCAGTGTTCTTAGCAACAAACACTTTCTTGACAAGTGGGAAGCGGTGAAGACTGTCAATATC
>Ga0209671_1004678_pt1 | contig 13645 bp, 6 predicted proteins | sample WorMetHERISLAND2_2_FD_187401 | JGI IMG/M metagenome (GOLD analysis project Ga0209671, IMG submission 187401) | Marine gutless worms symbiont microbial communities from Max Planck institute for Marine Microbiology, Germany - Olavius geniculatus... | ecosystem: Host-associated > Annelida >... | reverse complement strand
TCTCCAGACCTCTTCCCCTGTGGGGAGGGGTCCCCCTCCACACCCTACCCCTCTTGGCGCCTTCGGCGCCTCGACGCGGCTCGCGCCTTCGGCGCTCGACCTTGGCTTCTTAACTTCAACTCCTGGATTCGCCTATGGGTGAGGTTGTTCGTAACTAGTAGTATCTCGCGTTACCCGTTCAGTTTTCTGCGTCATTATTTTATTGTGTTATATTGTGTTTTCGAAAACAAGAACTTTACGTTTTTGCATACTATGTCAGTAAAACGATGTTGAAAATCACGACAAAAATGGGTCGTAAAATACTTTATAAGTCATTTATTCTGAAGCTGAGTCTATTTTAAAGACACATACAATGTAGCGACGCAATTCTGAGTGTGTAAATTAGTTGTTGTTAAATTAATTGCAGGTTTACTGTAGAATATATTGATGATTGAATTTTGAAAGTAAAACACGCCAGTGTTCAGTACTGTTTCTTATTGTCTGTCTGTCAGATGCTGTTCTAGCCGACCAAGCATTACGATGCCGCGTGGATAATATAACTCCACATTTGATGCAATTATGACAAAATCATAAGGGCCTACTTTTTTGAGACACTTTATAGAAGAATATAAAGATTGTTTCAGTCAGTCTTAAGGTCGAAGACCGCGATCTTAATGGTAAAACCAATCTCAGACCGACCTCGGTATTGGTCTTGGGTCTTATATTCTTCGTCTTAACATTGGTCTTGCTTGCAACACAGCATCAGTAAAAAAGGTGGACGAATAAGTCAAGTCAAGTACTTTATCAGACTTAAGAAATGCTGCTTAAGCAGTCAGTCAGTGCATTTTGTCTATTTATTTGTTGCTTACTGCTAGTAGTATAGATGTAAAACGTTTTTTAATGTTTTTAAATAAAAGTATTAAAACATGTTTTATTTTTTAATTTTTTTTTGTGTTTTTACTGTCGTGTTTTTGTTGTTGTTACAACGTAAACGTAGAAAATTATGCATTTCTCATAGACGAATTGAGTTTCGCGTCCATTTCTTGGACAGAGCCGATGTTTTGTAGCAGTATTATTGACTTTATTTGATTCGTATTGACGGTGCTTTTTACTTGAATGAATACTGTAGTTTAATGTTTTATGCATGTTTTGTAATGTTTTTTTGTAAAAATGAAAGAAACATGTTTTTATGTTTTTATTTGCAAATTAATGTTTTCAACGTCTATGGTTAGTAGCCTACATGAATATGTGCATCTGCATTTTTGCTACTGCTTAAGCTGTCTTGGTCTCAGTCGTAGTCTTATAGGTGTGGTTTTGTTCTTAGCCTTAGTCTCAACATGTTGGTTTTGTTTCCGTCACTGAATGTTCACCTGTGAATGATGACTGATGGCTGAACAGGTGACGTACCTGATCGTTGACGAGCTGCATCAGAACATCCCGGAGCTGACGAAGGACCAGTACTGGAACTCGACCGACTTCCACCTGCCGTACACCGAGGCCACCATTCGCTATCAGAAAGAAGCTGTCTTAGGCTCGGCCGCCGACATCGAGTACGTCGTGCCTCGTTTTCGCTCTCGGCGCCTCGTTTTGAACTCTTGCAGACTGCAGTGGGGAACCACGTTGACTCTTGTGAATCAGGGAATTATTAAAGAATTACAAACGTTTCGCCACTAGAACGTTTTGCTCATGGCCGCTGAACGTGCGTATGGCGAAAACGACGGACAAGGTGATAGGAAGAAATGGTCTTTTCAGTCGTTTTCGCCGTTCATCCGTCACACTCCGTCTTCGCCGTCCGTTCGCGTTTATTTTCGTCCTCAATTTTTAGTGAGCGAAACGTTCTGGGGGCGAAACGACAAAAAGTCGAAACGCCCTGATATCATATTTACTTTTTCTGTGCACGGGTATACAATAGACATTTCGGTAAAGATGTCGAAATTTCTTCTTCAACGAAACAATGGTTAAGGGAGTGTTTCGGGTGAAAGCAATGTGATTTTTGCCTCATGCTTTAAACATTTGTGACTTCATCTGTTGCATACTATACAATTAGTGACTGACGTTGAAGTCATTATTAAAAAATTTTTCCCTAAGTTCGTAAAATATTGTAAATCGAACTAAGGCGAAAAATTTCAAGAATGAACGATGGCGCCAGTTGCTAGGCCTATATGTTTTGTTATACCTTAGTGCAAAATTTGTGTTTTATAGTCCGTTCGAATACCGACGTATACGGTTTAGCCACAATACAGCCAGCCAGCCATGTGTCGTTAATGTGGTCATGGACGTCTTGAATATTAATGAGGCGTGACAAGTCAAAAATCACTTTAATATTGTCTTTAGAGCAATATTAAAGTAATTTTTGACGGTTGGTTGAGCGGTTGGTGAATGCGTATTTAAAAACGTTAAATGGTGCGATTCGGGCCAATCGCGTGCAGACATTTTGCGTTGAGGTATAACAAATAGGGTCTATAATTGTGAACTTATTGAATTATAAGCTTATGCAATATGCCGGTTTTTGCGATATCATTAGTTTCACTTACTTGTGTTATTGCTGTATTGGTTGTTTTGTAGTTTATTTTTCATTCACTAATGTTTCTTTTGCTAGCTGTATCATGCGGCAATGCGCATTAAAACCAATCAGTTTGTCTTGCTGCATGGCAAGCATCAAAGCTACTGTACTGCGGTGGTGAGTAGAGTCGTGACATATGACACAGAGGCAACTTTTTCTCCTAAAATTTTAGCCTGTAGCCTGTAGGAATTTTTTTCAGAATAACAAAACATAAAGAATGTGAAGCTGAAATATATTTATTTTGGAGAAATTTAGTCATTTGGTGTAAAAAAAGGAATTTTCGGCAACTACAGTGTTTTCTATTGAAAATTGACAGTTCTCTGTCGCAAAATAGCAACTTCATGCTCTTACGTGTTCTAGCCTAAGACGCCGCTGACGATGAAATCACGATCCAGAAATACGACGCACCTATATGTTATAATTGCGGTAATATGATACATGGGTGACGTGGCGGTATGTTTGTGACGACGAAGTGTTCCCGAGCACAAACAGCGCTTCGTCAAGCCGAACGTATCGCAGATGAGCGTCATCGCGGAGGAACACAGCCAAATGTCCGCCTTTTCATCGCGCTCCATACTCCGATCGCGCGTCAGTATAAATGCTCTAATCTACTAGTTACTTAATTACTCGCACCTACTTAGGTCCTTTTGTTTTCGGCCGGAACATTGGGCGACGAGGGCCCTCAGCTTTTTCGGTCGCCAGCAGCTGTAAAATAGTACAAAAGCTAGTAAGTAAGTAAGTAAGTAAATAAGTAAAGTGTAAATTACTAAATTTATATAGCGCATACTCAAAAAGATCTCTAATGCGCTTAATACATTTTGTCATCAATATGTCGCAAAAATGTATGTCTTTAGGTGACGTTTGAAAGTATCGAGACTGTTCTTACAGGCTTACATCATCGCCCCATGAAAACGACCATCCTCACTTACTTACTTTCATATTTACTTAGCCTACTATTAACCTAATACCTACTTACTTATTTACTCGATTATTCACTTCGCCGTTCATACAACAAAGCCGACGAATATCTCTAAAAGTTTTATCGACAAAAACTAGAGCTCCTGGGCTACATTTTTAGCGGACATTATAGGTTAATCTTTTTTCCCCTTTACGTAGTTGCATTTGCATCCACGCAAACAAATCTAGTCAAATCGATGCCGCAGAGAACAGATTTTAGGATTAAAATGACACCTCAAGATCATTCAAGGTCAATAATTTTAGGGCCATTGTAAATAAATACACGATAATGTTCATAAGAACACGGAGTCTGTCCAATGCATTCCAATAGTTTACAGTATATGGCCGTATAAATATAATCAGTGAGCTGTTTAGACCGGTAGAAAAAAAATCAAACAGTTTAATTTCAAATTGTACAACAGCAATAACCTTTTCATCCTTCTCTATTATTTTAACTAAACAATAAACATTGTCAATCACGAGACTATTCGATTAGTCACCAGCGCTTTACTATAAGTGGTCCATCGTCACCATGAGTCTATCTTGCACCGTTATGGAGAGATGGCGCCTCAGAGATAATGGGGTCACGTGACGTCATCGGTCACGTGACCATTCGACTCCCGGAGGTCAATTTCATATGGGTGGTCCATAGTGACCATGCGACTATCTTGCACCGTTATGGAGATATGACGCCTCAAATATTGGACGCACAGACCTGGACACGAAAAGAAAGATGAAAGAATGAAAAGAAAAAGACGAAGGGGAAGAGAAGAAAAAAGAAACGGAAAGTAAAAAGAAAAAAGGCAAAGGGAAAGAAGAAAAGGAATGAAAGATAAAGGAAAGGGAAAGGAAAATGGAAAGGGGAAGGGCAAGAAAAAAGGCGAAGGGGAAAGGGTAAGGGAAAGGGTAAGGGGAAGGAGAAGAGAAAACGGGAAAGGTAAGGGAAAGGGGAAAAGGAAGGAAAAGGGAAAGGAAAAAGGGAAGGAAAAGAGGAAGGGGAAATGGGAAGGAAACGGGGAAGAAAAGGTAAAGGAAAGGGGAAGGGGAAGGTAAAGAGAAGAGAAAGCGAAAGGGAAAAGGGAAGGGAAAAGAAAAAGAAAAAGAGAAAAAGGAAAGGGAAAGAAAAAAGAGAAGTAGAAGAGAAAGGGAAAGTGGAAGGAATATAGCTGAATAAATGTAGGCCGCACGGACACACGCACGGACGCACGGACACGAAGGTGATTTTATATACTCTGTCCAATGCTATGCATTGCATTGGACAGAGAAGAAACCACAGAATATTTATCCGGCAGCCGTATGAATAGCCGTTCTTAGCCCGCCCAGCTATCTGGCAACCCTTTTGGACGGCCCTATAGCTAGTACGAGCACTCATGGATGCTCGTACTGGCAAGCCGGTGTCACATTACAAAGTCTCCCCCGCCTACTGGCGATTGCCGGTGGTATCATTTCCACTGACATTTGGCCAGCAACGTGATTATCACTTGTAACCGTCGATTGTGAATAATATATTTGGCGGTTTTATTAGGGTGTATCGATGTATCGTCGCATCACGGGTAAAATATCTTCAAATTCGTACACCATAAATTTCATATTGTCTTTCCTAAGTTGTTAACATTTCTTTACACATTTCCTTAACTAACACTAATCCTATAACAAACTTTAATCCCAAACTTTACGCAACAAACTCTGTTCAGTATTAAGTGCGAACAAGTCTGATTGTTGCTATCATCTAGTGAAAGAAAATGTTATCTAACCATGGCCGAAATTGGCTAACGATTGTTAAGCCAACAATGCCGTCAACTTTCACTACTATTCCTCTTAAGCCTAAGCATAAGCATATACCTAACTCTAACGCTAACGCTAACGCTAACCCTAACCTTAACCCCAACCCTATCCCTAACCTTAACCATAACTTTAATTTATGTGACGATACTGCGACATTCGAATAAAACTGCGAACTTTATTATATCTCCGAATTCACCGGCGTGGCCCAATTGGTAAATTCCTTCACCGGATAAATAGCTCTCACGCCACTATGGTTATTTATCCGGCAACCGTACAAATAGTCTACTGGCTATTCCAGAAACTTTAACACTTTTGACGAAATGCTTTTGATAAAGTTTTTAAATACCGCGATGAATCGGTACCGCGCTTCCCTGCATCGCAAACTTTGGGAAACTTAAGCAGCAACACCGACTTCGTGGCGTCAGAGAGAGTGCTATCGATCATAACACGGAAAGGCGGTCTTTAAAAGTTCCAGGAACGATTAACGATAATCGTCCACAAGACAGAATTCTGCCTGCACAGCTGAAAACTGTTGTTATAATGTAACTGATAGTCAAGAAAAATTCATGAAGTTATCCTTTTTTTACCATAAAACACGATGAAACGTGAACAAAATGGGCCTAATTTGTGCTCAAAGTTTTGAAAGTGACAAATACCCAGCTCTGTCTATCTGACGCTAACAAACAAAAAAGACGAAAAAAACTACAAAAAAATGAGTTTCAAAATCCGAAAACTGTCTATTAATTACTATTTATTTCAAATGGCAAAGAGCGTTGCGCACTTTGTCTGAAATAGCTGAGTTTTTACTGCACAGTCGTTGACGACTGCGAAACATCAAGCCACGCATGACACCACATGATTTGGTGCGTTTAAATATTTAGATCGTAAGCGGCAAAATGCCGAAAGCTATGAACAGCAAGCTAAAGTTGGGTAGACAAGCTTCAGCCATAAACGATCATTCGTTTTATCGCTGTCATCTGCCAGATATCACTTCTTATTTGTCCCGTTTCCTCTTTTGTTTTGCGCCGTTATTTTTGTAAGAGTCTTGTGAGAAATACATCGAGTGTGCGTGTGTGTGTGTGCGTGTGTCATTTTTATTCATTTTTCTGTTCGGCTACTGCGTTTTTCGTGCTTGACTTGTGAATTAAACAACATTGTAATATTTTGCTTCGTGGATTGTAATTAGGGCTTCATAGTTACACATGGTCCATTGCAACAATGCAGCAATGGATAGAGTATTTGCCAAGAGTAATACAGTTGCAATTTTCAGTCGATTGCGACGAACATTTGCACTATAATTTGACTCGGCCTGAGTAGCTGACTACATACTGAGATGATTCACCCGTTTCCGAACGGTTACCCTCTTAGTACAAAGCGGACCATTACTAAACTAAGTTCAACCGCCATATAAAGATAACGTCATTAATGCAAATGATACCTGAGTAAACAAAAATTGCAAATAAAATGAATTTAATCAGCATGGGAACTCACATACCAAAGGGGTGCCATGTTTGGACCACCCTGTATGTCTACATGCTTGGCTAAATGTTAGCACGGCTCCATCATATCTGCAGGCCAGCGACGTTTGTCCGACATGCCGTCCAGACGACGTCTGCGGTCCTCACTGACACACCAGATGGATGTCCCCCAGTCGCAGTGCGCAACTGTTGGTGACCGAGCTTTCGCTGTTGCTGGTGCTCGGCTATGGAACAGTTTACCACTGGACATTGTCGCGTCCAACACACTGTCGCAGTTCCGCCGTCAACTGAAAACATTTCTGTTTACAGAATCCTATCCATCTGTACTTTTGTCGTGACTTGCGCTCTTACCTGAGGTCCTAGCAGTTTTTACTTAGAACACGTTAAAATTTGTAATGCATTGTAACGTAATATTAGCAATTTATCGGTTTGCATTGGCCTGGAATGAAATACGTGTATAGCAGTTCAACAGTTGCCAGTATGCAGGAACGATCAAACAGGTCCAACTTGCAGACGACGGCGGCAGCAAAGTAGCTAGCAGCTAGACGCCGACGTACTCAACTGAAGCGGAACGTGATACGTCAAATTGCCGATACAGCCATATCCATAAACGTGCGCATTGAACGACTGCGATACGAGCGTGACCGGTTCAGTTTTTAGGCAGCGCAATTGATGTCTCAGTAAGAGTAGGCCTACGAAACGATACGGCACGATACGCTCAAATAGGCTACTACAGGAAACAAACAGGCTGCCAGTTTAATTCAACCAGATCGGATTTAAACCCGATTAGACCTTGTGCTGTTCGGTAAAAATGTGAAGGCCCTCACGTGAATTTTCTGACATTTAATGTACAACGACGTACAAAATCTCCCACACCAGAAAATGTCGTGCTGCGTCAAGTAAACTTGAAAGTGTTGCAACACGCCATAAAAAGGCCTTCGCAAAGCAGAAAATGTAGCGCAGATATATGACATTATGTGGCCTTTGGGAGCCTTTTTCATCCGAACATGCACATGCCTAAATCCGCATCTGAATTCAGCACAAGAAACTGAAATGAGAACAGTGAAGAGAAATCAAGTACTGCGAGAGCTTATAAAAATAGAAAACGAAAAGCAGTCAAGTAGTGACAAAAATGGGAACCTGAGACGAAACATAACGTGTTAATTACGAATAAGTAATTTGAGAAAAGCTCATGAGACGCGCGACAACCTTAGCAGTCCCTATTCGCAAGTTGTCTTGATCTAGGCCTATCTCTATTCATTTCGACGCAATTTACTCTTAAAATCTACGCCGCAGCCACAAATTGCAAAAAACACTAAAACCCCTATTTTGTGAATTCGAGGTCATTCAAGGTCATCGCTGCTGACACCAATAAAATGCTTGTCACTATTACTTGTTATGATAAGCAGCATGTCTCTGCCTATCTGAAACCGTTTTCACGCTGTACACAAGAAATTAGCGGTAAAATAACCACTTTTGAGGGGAAGGGAGGTAGCCGTCTTTGAAACCCGCCTGCACCGACCTCCTTGAACCTAATGGGGATCAGGACTTGAACTGCTAAAATCTACGTTTGATGCTGAAAATTACACATGCAAGTTATCTTGGTCTATCTCCAGCCATTTCGTCGCAATTTACTGCATGGGGCACGAAATTTTGTCACTGAAAACTAGAGTCCTTGGGGCAACCCAGAGTGTACATTTCGTGATCCTAGCTTGCATCGTTTTGATACTGATCACGAGTGTGGCAAATAGACAGACGGACAGACGCCTAGACGATGGCTAAGACGCGAAAAGCATTCTGCCGTCGCGCGTAAAAATTAAACGGAAAATATGGAAACTAAACTAAAAATCCCAGAAGCCCATCGTCGAGTATACTACCGGTTGTTGTGTGTGGCAATAATTCAACGGTGGATTGCCGCTCAGTGGCAGTTAGACGTGACATACGGACGACATGCGAGTTGTTTACGAGGCACTTACGAAGCGTGCGAGCTCGTGTATTCTATAGTTACTTACTTGTAACCTCAAACAGCGTAAATACCAAATCAAACAAGGTCGACTGACTACAATATTTACGAAAGAGTTAAGCTGTGTACAAGTACTGTATACAGACTTCATTATGCGGGCGTCCTAGTACGACTATGCCGCATTACGACCATATGTCGTCCGTCCGTCCGTCCTTTTTGTCTGTTTGTCCCGTATGGGCGCGCTCCTAACTCGAATACAAAAAAACACCTAAAAACCAAAATTGGCGCGAAGATTTCACAGAGCACTAGTAACGGAGGTAAAGTTTACACTTTATCATAAAGTCAAAGTTCAAAGTCATTGTACGTCGAAACCTACAAAAATAATGTGTAGGCCTATCTAGTGTATATCTTTGCTTAGGGCTGGCGTATCGCGCGCTGAGCAGCTCAGCGCTCATGGCACACCTATAACCATTGTTAGGCCTAGTTTGTCATCTGCGCCTAAGACTCTCGGCAACCGAGCGGATGGCTGCATACGGTTCGTGTCGACATGTTTACTTGGAGCGCAGCATTTAAGATCACGGTGTGACGCATATTCTTTGGCGTTAGAGCGGAAGTGGGTAAAAGCTACTGAAAAGTGAATGTCGACTGGTCGAAGTATAGGCTACACTAAACGTTTACGGGCGACGTGAGTATATCAGCAAGAGATTGATGTCATGCGTTACGCGCAGCACCTATTTCCAATTTCCCATGTGAGGCAGGAAAGCCAGCCAATCTCGCCCCGATACGTAGCATCGTACTGATGCATAACGTAATGCTATATATACAAATGTTGGCTGACAGACATGACAAATGTACAACACTGTAGTTTATACACGCGATAACATCGACATGCAGTGACCAGCACATCTAAAACGGCAAAAGTCACAAAAAGTGACCTATATGTGTCATAGCATGTAGCTAGTAAAATCAATAGGCCTAAACGAAGAGTGCTTTTATGTCGTATGTATCTATTGGCTTTCCGTACTGACTTGTCTCGTAATTTTCAGCCCCGCATTTCTTAATGGTGGCGTTTTTTTCAGTTCTGCATTTTCACCCCCTGCAATTTTCTTTGTGCCGAATTTTCATGTCGTGCATTCTCAGTTGCTCTGAGCAGTTATGTTTTAGGCATAATATGTGCCCAAAACAACATGACATTTGACTTAATGGATGATAGCGAGCAAACTGTAAATCATCCGTCTACTTGCAGCGAACGTTTTTACATAATGCAGAATCTCTTGAAAGCACCAATTACACTGTCTGTAGTACTTCAGGACGTCTGTTCCTCGTTCTACTAGCACATCGATCGCGTTCGAGGCCATTCCTTTGCAGTTAATGCGCTACACGACTTACTTGCTTTCTTACTTATGGTGGAGAATGTGTTTCTAAAGTCGAGTCGAAATACGGTATTGAATCTGCATCGCAGTAGGCTACTTTTGCGCTGACAGCATAGCCTACGAGTATTAGGCCTAATGTCGCAACACACGTTATCTGACGATGTACAGGTAACGCAGGTGTTACTGTGAGCTGTCTGCTAGTTACGAGTCTCATTACTCACCGGCGCCATAGAAACACCACGATGCATGAGTGGTCGGTTTACTGTATCTGAGCTAAGACAAAAACACACAAGTAGCCTAGGCCTAGGTGGCAGCCAACGTGCTAGCTCCCCAAATATGAAAAAAATCCAACATATTTTTAACGAGAAGCCCAACTAGGCCTATCGCTATGAAAAGCCGACCGTACCGCCCACGTCCGAAGCCCAGCGTCCGAATTCCAGTCACGGAGAGAAAGCAATTTGTCAGAGGTGAGACAGTTTCATGCACGCTATGTTAACGAAACGCCGTCTCGCAAGCTACAATGAACGCTAGTATAACAGACATCGCACGTGGTCATCTCGCCACGTGATATAAACAGCTACAGTAATATCCCGTTTACACGATGAAGCTGCCTCGACGAGTTGGCTCGTCCAGCTAACATATGCCAGCTCGTCGAGCCAGCTTCATCGCGTAAACGGGCAATCATCGAGCAAACATCCAGCAAATGCATTCAAAATACACGTGCACGACGTGTGCTCTAATTGTTCGATGTTTGCTTGATGATTGCTTGATCGTGTAAACGGGTTAAAAACTAGAAATTTGGTGCAAATCCCAACGTGAGTCCGCCCGGCGCCCTAAGTCCGATTGGAGGACAATTTAAGAAGCTCACATTCCTCTCGTAGCAAAGTCACGTGGCCCGAACCCCAACGCATTAGCATACGCAGAACGCGCAGTGTTGAATTAGGGTAAGTAGACATTAACCATAGGCCCTACGACAACTCATGCTAACAGTTTGACCTTTACTAAAGTACGGTCAGCTAAAAATAAAAACATTCACTAAAATAGTAATTTTAAAGTGTTATTTACTTTGTGTTAATGTTGCTGTTATCTGCAACATTTTGCATCATTTACAAGAATAAGGATATTCAATTATTGTTTACTTTAATTCAGGCAACATGGTTCATAAACGCGAGAACACAGGAGAACATATAAAGAAGTAAAGAGAAACTGATCCAAAAACTCTACATTAAAAAGAGTTAGGTCTACTGGGTATCAGCTGGCATATATCCAAGCAAGTTCGGGCATTTATACAAAAACAACGAGAAAAAACATCACTATTGAACTGCAAGGTATTAAGACTCTCGAATAAAAACTGTGTCACGCTGACACATATTAAGTTTTAAACATTTAAATGCACATAGGTGGTGGTTAAACCGCCATACTGTATGACACATTGGCAGGTGGTCATAAGTAGCGGGATGGTGTTCTGGGTGGGAATTTAAATAAATACATTTAAATAAATAAATTTCTGATGGTTACATTACGACTGCAAAACCTGTAGCGTGCCTAATTACTACATTTTCTAGCCCAGTAAATAAACAGGTCTAGCAGATTTATTCAGCCGAGTATGCAGCACCGTTTTCGTTTGTTTTTCGCCAGCATCAAAGAGATGAACTACCTGGCATAAATAAATCCCAATTTAATTTCCGCCGCTATTTCCACGCTGTCGCCGGTTCTTGTCAAGTTATTAGCGTTTACAGTCGCACGGCATCCAGTTGGAAAATCCAGTTTCCGGCTTCCCCCAAATCCCGGTACCCACGTTTACACAACCAGGAGGAAACTATTTTACACATGACTAAAATCTGTACCATAATTTATCGACATGCGTTTGATTCTGAGCTGATTGAAGTAACGCTTATAGCATTAGGCAGGCAAACAAGCATGTCAAAGCGATGCTATATATCCCGTTTATCAGTGCAACAACGAACAACCCCATATTGCAAAAAAAGGTTGGACTTCTGTCCGCAAATCTATTTCCCCTACTTTTGTTGCTATTTCAGCAGCACATAATATACGTCATATGGATAAGGAATCGACTTATGCAGATCACAGTGATCAAGAAGTTGCAACATGACAGCAACACAACCGACAAATTGTGTACATTGCACCGGCGCTGCTTGATGCGCTGTTGAAGCTGAATCACTCCTTGGTCGACCCGTGTGGGCTTGATCGAACTCCCGTCAGCCGAAAACAGCAAAACGTTGCAGAAAAATAATGAAAAAGGCAGATGCGATTTTCTAGCTGTCATTGTGTAAATACTCGTGCGCGCAGTTCGGAGAGTCCCAGACCCCAATGGGGAGCTTGAAGCGTTTTCTCGACTTGTTAGTTCGATTATTGAACCGACCGCCATTTTGGAAAACTTTGACACATGCTCGTGTCATCATCAACAAACTCATTAAACTCAAGTCAGATGGGCTGGACGCGTTGTCAGAGTGCTCGAACATCGGCTACCTAAGCAGCTGCTTTATGGTGAACTCAGCCAGGGAAAGCGCTCTGCTGGCGGACAGAAGAAACGCTTCAAGAACAGTCTCAAACGGTCTCTGAAAGCCCTGGATATCGACGTCAACAACTGGGAAACCTCCGCTATGAATCTTCCGACCTGGAGACATACACTCGCCATCGGAGCTCTTGCAGCAGAGACCTGTCGTACTGTCGCAGCCCAGGGAAAGTGCGCTGATCGCAAGGCTCGAGCCGCGTCTTCATCGACTACCTCACCTACAAACGTCTGCCCCTCATGTGGTCGCAAATTCCGAACTCGTATCGGCCTCACCAGTCACCTGCGGACCCACAAATAATTCCCGGATCTCCTGAAGTCGTGGTCATCTTTGTTTTCGAAGGACGAACAACAACAACAACAACGTAGCGTGCCTTTGCTGGACGAGCGCAGCTGTTTCCATGATTTTTCGCCAGAGAGCGCGCGTTCTGAGCTCTGAGTCGCGCAGACCACAGACCCCATATGTTCTGTTGTTTTACGTTCTGCTCGACAACCTGTTCTCAGCCACGTTTGTCAAGTGTGACCACATGGTCGTCTCCACTCTTTCGGCGGGTCGTTAATGCCGGCGGTGAGGGCACGTATACGTGGTTCTAGAAGATGATGTGACCTGTTAACCTCAGACGCCTGGCTGGCCTTATCGTCGGAGTGACAGATAGTTAATCAGAAAGGTGACGGACTTCCTGCTTGAGGAATGAAACTCTTGCAGCACGAGTCAACGGCAGCGCTGGTCGAAGCGGTTGAACAGGAAACAGTCAGCAAGCTGTGATACTTTGCAAAACCGATGCTGAACGTATTTACGGCTTTGTCAATGCCTCACAGGCGGCCGACTGCTCCTCACTGCATTCGCCATTCTTCAACAACGCAACCCGGCAGATCACAGTTGGTGGCGTGGTGTAGTTGGTAGCGCGTTTCGGCTGAAACGAAGTTACTCTACGCTGGGCCCGGTTAGTACTGCGATGGGTGACTGCCTGCGGGCAGGTAAACCATCTCGGTGCAAAGCCTGCCAGCTAGGTC
>Ga0209671_1004676_pt1 | contig 13648 bp, 8 predicted proteins | sample WorMetHERISLAND2_2_FD_187401 | JGI IMG/M metagenome (GOLD analysis project Ga0209671, IMG submission 187401) | Marine gutless worms symbiont microbial communities from Max Planck institute for Marine Microbiology, Germany - Olavius geniculatus... | ecosystem: Host-associated > Annelida >... | reverse complement strand
CTTTTTGAGGGGTTCAAGGTCAATCAAGGTCATCAATGTTGACAATCCTAAGAAGCCCGTCGCCAATGCTTGTCATGTTAAGCAGCATGTCTGTGCCTATCTGCAACCATTTTCACGTTAGACAACCCAGCAACGGATAAATAACCACCTTTTAAGAGGGGAACCCCTATTTGACACCCGAGTGCGCAGGCATCCTTGAACCTAAAGGGTCCGGACTTGAATTGAGAAAAACTACATTCAACGCCAAAAATTTCATACGCAGGTTGTCCTGGTCTATGTCCAGCCATTGGTGCAATTTACTCTTGAAGTGCGTGTCGAAGCCCGAAATCGCAAAAAATTCACCAAAATCCCCTATTTTAAGGGTTCAAGGTCATCCAAGGTCATCGATGTTGACATTTCTAAGAAGCTCGTTGCCAGTGCTTGTTATGATAAGCAGCATGTCTGTGCCTATCTGCAACCATTTTCACGTTAGAAGAGCCAATAACGCTTTTAAAGAGGGTGCCCCGTTTTCCCCCTTCGTTCGTGGGGACCCCTTTCACCCAGTGGCATGAAATTTTGTCTCAAAATACTAGAGACTCTAAGCTATCATAAGGTGAAAACCAAAAGTCTCTATCTCACCTGGGCTTCGATCGGTACCGGGTTGTGTCAAACACCAAGACAGACACCAAGACAGAATTACCATAGCTAATACGCGCTGTAGCTCGCGCGTAAAAAGCAATAGCGACAAGCTTTTAGTGGTGTCAACATCGATGACCTTGAATGACCCTGAGCTCTCAAGATAAAGGGTTTTAGTGTTTTTTTGCAATTTGTGGCTGCGGCGCAGATTTCGAAAGTGAATTACGACGAAATGGATGGTGATAGAGCAAGACAACCTGCGAACAGGAACTGCTAGGCTGTTACGCATCTCATGAGCTTTGCTGAAGTTACTTGTTACATTTTTTAGTAAAATAGTCGGTGACGTGTACCCTCTCTCGAAAAAGTTCGAGGGCAACGTTTTCCGCCTTCCCTTCCCACTTCACAGCTGACTGCGTTGCAGTGGACTACAAGCCATGCGATCAACAAACATTTCCACTACTTTTGCTATTGTACTTGAAAAGGATCAATCGTGAATAGCTGTATGCAAAAAAAATATCGAGCGAACGTCAACGTTCACTATTCAACTAGTTTGCTATATGAACAGAATTACTAAAAACTATGCTGAATGTATCAACGGATAAAATGTAGTGCCACTACCACAGCAGCTGAATTTTTATGTGTTGAAGAAGAAGCTGTCGTGAAAATGATCAGATAATTTTAGGAAATAAACGAAATCACCGACTCTTGTAGCAGACTTTAAAAACCGACAAAGTATCAAGAGTTGTCCAGTGTTGTTGGCTAACGAAGGCGTTAGAGTAAAAACAAAACAAAAGAAAGGCAGAGAGAGAGAAAAAAAGAGAGAAGCAGTGAGACTAGCAGAGAGACAAACGAGTAGACTGGTTGTGACTGTATGCCACAGTGCTACTGCTGCTGCTGCCGCTGCTGCTGCCGATACGACCGCGTTGCTGCCTTATCATACAGACGACATCTTAATTCCAGCGTAATGCAAAGCGCCTGACGCCTGTCACCACCAACAGTCTCGTGTAGCTTATCTCGACAGACGGCAGGTCACAGAAGTCAAACTTAAATCACGCTTGCACTGCGCTACAGCAATGACCTGCCACAAGACCGTTGGTCAATCAGAACATCACCCACTGTTATTATTAGACGAAATAAAATGTCTGAATAGTGTATACCAGTATTAACATTAGCACGAATGCCGTCCAACATCGGACGTGTTATGAAACACAACTTTTTAGCAAGTTTTATATGTACTTCAGAGTGGTTGCTAGTTTGTTTTATTGGAAACAAATAAAAAAAGGTTTTCTTTATTAATAACATCAAATAAGTACGTACAAGAAAAGAAATTTATTCTCGTTCTTTCCTGTATTAGACCTATGCTTACTTTAATATATAAGGCAGTTAAAGAAAACACATTATGTTCTTGAGATGTTTAATTTCTCGCGTTCGTAGTCAAATATCCCTTTGATCGGACTAACCACGCAGCCATATAGACTTTAATTTTAGTCAAACGTACTTAATCAAACCCGAAAATTACGTAGATAAAAACTAAAAATACTCAGAATGAAAGCGATTAACGCGAGAAATTTGACGAGAGTTTCATAAGTCTGTGCAGGTCACTGCAGGCAGTGTGGTGAAGTTAGCGACTTATATTTTAGTCTTGTCGTTCCAACTCGAAATAGTATGCAGGCAGGTATTGTAATGGCCGATTCACACCTACGAACCCTCAACTGTCGTCTCAACTGTCGGCGACAGTCGGCGGCAGTTGATTGACGTCGGCGTCGCAAGGGTGAATCGGTCATAAGTTGTTGAAGACGACTGAGAGCAGCTCACAGTAGACGGAAAGGTGTATCCATGTTCCGTTGTTCGTTCCATCGTCGACGTCGTCGGTCGCCGCGTCATTTAGGAAAACGACCGAACACTCGTACCAACCCTCGTCCGCCGTCCGGAGGTCCGATATCTCGATGGACGCCTGCTCGACCAGTCGGATGCGACCCTGATACTCGGCGTCAACGTGCGGAGGATAGCCGTTGAACTGTACGAACACCGGCACCTGTTTTAAACGGCATTTACTCTTCATGGAAAACAGCTACGGAGCGTCACCTGCCATATGGGATAGCACAATGTTACCTGGCCCCGACACAGGTGAACGCGCCCCGGCGCAACCCCAACAGAGAGGCCGGTGCTCGATTTACCTACCCCAGAGAGATGGAAGGCTGAGTTGATCTTGGTGTCGGTTATATGCCGAGATGGTTTACGTGTCCGCAGACCATCCAAGTAGTAACCAATTGACAGCGACCCGGCCAGCAGTTAAACCAACGACCGTTACCAAGCCACATGCTTCATATACATGTATACTGCAGAACGATCACCTTTTTCGATTAATGTCACATGAAATGCCACAAAACACAACGAAAATGAACACAAGAGTGCAACTACAAGTTCCAACAACAAGTAAATTTTCGGCAGAGTAGCACCGATAGACCCCGAGCGAGATACCAGTAGCGCTGCACCAGCGTCACTAGCTTCAGCGACAAGGAATTATCTCGCTATAATGAAACGACTCCAGGCAGAATCGACGGAATTTCTTCTACCAGTTCTATGAAGTTGTAAACTATAAGCTGCAAGCTATAGGCCTACGCACCTCGTTGCCTTGTTTGCGCCAAGTTATAATGTGTTCAACGAATCTGCCGCCCGGATAGCCGATCTGACATTCCATCATGCGGCTTCCACCGAGACTCCCGGCCTTGCGAACGGCACGTCTCAGCCGTTTATTCCAAGCCGCACTCCAGACGTCTACACACGGCAGAGCAATGAACACTGCCATGATTACAATACAATAGGCCTACAATATAATTTAGAGTAAAAATGGCAAAAATCACGCAGTCCCTTTACAGTCGATAGTGGAAAAGAGGAGGAGAACAGAACACAGATTTGTCTTGAGTTTAGTCTTAAATGTTCGCAGGCGCTTGATTGTGTGTGTGTGTGTAGTGTGTACCGTACTAGATACCGCACCGCTGGAGAGGACAAGCAAGTACGCAGTACCAGCTTATACCACTCCAGACAGTGCGGTATCGTACTTAAACCACGTTCAGATCATAGACTAGCTCACAGCGACGCACGACTATAGCTGAAAGCTACGAAAACAATGCCGATGCGGGCTGAGTTTAAAACATAATTGGTGTCGGACGGGCCGGATATTAAGTAAGTAAAGCAGACAAGCAAGCAATTAGGGCCTATGTGTAGTTGGGACAGGTGCAATTGCAGAAAAAAGTCGCTGTGCGCTGGCGTATGTTGTCTTCATCTTCGGCAGTTTTCATACCTGCCTGTAACGCTCGTTGTCTATGAGACGGGTTTCTTATGAAGAGCTGTACGTAAACGCACCCATTAATACTTTTTTCAATAAAATTTGTGCTGTTTTTTTTACTGTAGGCCTACTGTTTTAGCGTAATAGTACGCCGACGTGCGCAACGAAACGACTAAATCCGTCTTTCAGAAAAAGAAAATTGGCGGGACGCCTACAAACAAAACAAAAAGCATTATATCCGACTTCTTTAGTAATTAATCCACAACAAATAGTTGTAGTAGAATTTGGGTTTTATCGCTATGCAATGAATACTAGCTGCAATTGGCTGACCCATGGCGGGAAGATATCCTTTCACCCTCAAACCTGAACGTTTGTTTAATGGATACAATCTTCGTAGCAGGCAACATGACTTTGATTTTTTCGACAAAACTAACCGTTTAACTGGCAGTGGTTTTATCATTCGCACGTTGTACAAAAATTGCTATTGAGCCTAAGTTTTAACTCTGTCATCGCAGTATGTTTTTAGTTCTCCGTTAACTGTTCTGCTTTGCGGATTGTCAAAACTTTTATTAAACGAATATTTGATTTGATTTGATCTGTACAATTTTGTTAACTAGCCTACATCTCGGATGGGAATAAATCAGTTCTTTCACTGGCAGGTTCGCTCATTGAGCGCGCGTGACTGCTTGCGGTAGGTCGTTTCTATAGTCATGAATGATCAGACATTCTGTCACGCTTGCACACACTGAGTAGACCGGACAGTGCGTCTTTCTTTGTACGTTGAACAATTTTCACTAGTAGTATAGTAAGCCTATGGGTGCTCAGAATCCCCGATATCTGCAACTTTCAATTATTTGGCCGTTACTGTTTTTTACACGTTTGTTGGATAAACCGTGTAAACCTCGGCGATCGGCGGCAGCTAAAACATTTCTGTATTTTATTTTAAATGCAGCTACGTCCTACAGAACGTTTAGAACATTTTATTTTACGTCCACGACGTAGGCGTATAGCGCCGAAAACTTGGCGACGCAAAAACATTGTTTTGCAAACGCTTTAGCGTAAGAATTTTGTTTATGTGTTTTTCGAATTGGTCAAACGTAAAATAAAGCTCGAAACATTTGCCGTATATCTTCTGCGAATGTTTTTTTTTGTTTCACGTTTAGCCGCATCATGATGACGTCATCGGTGCATTGATTACGTCACAGACCCCAGCATCTGTAATTATCATCTGACAAAGTGACAGGCAATGCCAGATAGACAAGCAGGCACGAGACGCTATGATCTATCGGCATGCAAACTGTGTACTGCGAGAATGATCTGTCTATGCGCCGGTATCGACCAGTGGCGTATCCAGAGGACGAAATAGGAGGGGGCAGATTTGCTGCTACTGTCATTTGCGACTTGATTTGGTGTGATTACGTCACGTCACGTCACATGACGTCGCGACTGTATCTCGACTGCTCGCATACTTCACAACGATGACGTCACACAGAGACATTAAAACCAGCTTGGTGTACATAACTTGTGCATGCAGTTACGAACTCTCTCAGTTTTTCGCTTAAAACGGCGAATGAGTGTCGTCTGCGCACTCGTTTAGGTTTGGCGCCAGAAAGATCATCACAGGCTATGAAAAATTTCACCAAAGTTCAGATCTGCCTGAAACAACTGTGGTAAAAATTGCTGGTTGAACAAATATCGAAAATACATGTAGTGTTAGGAATTTCAACAGCAGAAGTAAATTCACATTCTAGTTAAGTTGAATGACGGTTTGCATTTGGATAACGGAAGCGTTGATTGAATCGAGGAAGAGACCAATGCGATCGTAAACTACCGGTAATGCGAAAAGAGGCTTTCAAGGATGACTTTGTAAAAAGGTAAGACGAAACGATCGCGCCATATCAGTTGACGAAAACCGATCATCAACTATGCGTTGCATACAATAACGACAGCAGCAGCAGTCCAGCACAAGTTATCGTGACGTCACACCACGCATTTGATGACGTCATCAATCAGCGTGCGGAGCCAAAGCATCTTGCTGTTCGACAACAGGTCAATAACCAATTGACCACGATGGCGTCACGACTGCGAAATACAGAGACGATGGGACAGGTAGGCGCCGTGGGTGGCCTCGGGCAACAAACCGTTGCAAGAGCTGGGCAGTATAAGTAAGAAACACCCATAACAACAAAATACCGACAGTTAAAAATATGATACAGAAAAAAACATATTCAGGATGATCACAAATCAGTTGTAAAGATGATTTAGGGGGTCCATTTTGCTACTGTTCATAATGAAAAAGCTGATAATTCTACAACCGGAATACATGGTTGTAGCATTTTGTAACTTTGTTCGTTTTTCGTGAAAGATTTTGCAAAATCAATGCTGGAGTACATTCAGAAACATGCCTAACGTAGCACACACATGCATGTTCTATTCTTATAAGCCTACAGAAAAGAATACAGTTAGCAGGCGACAAAATATAGGCCTATTGTATGCGTTACAGCCTACGAGTTGAAATATGTTCATCAATATCGGTGTTTGGCAGTCTTGCGGTACATCGTTCGTATAGTTTCTTACGATTTCGTGTGACTTTTGTTGCGGTGTTTTCGAAACCGGTATACCGCACCTCTTTATGGAAATTGTACATGACGATTAGCGAACGTTAAGATAACAAAATAATAACGAGTGGCCAAAACCGGTCGCCGGCCAGCGGCTAGTAACTAATTACGTTTATTATCGCAATGAACGTACGCCTACCTAATATCACAAGCCGCACCGCCAACGTCGCCAACACTCACCCGACAGGTCGAGCATCAAAGTACCGCACTGCAGTCGAGACAGTAAAAGTACGGAGCGTGAACTGCGATAGAGTATTCCAAACATGAATCGGTCTGGGACCGGAAAATAAACCTGATGTAACTTTGGATCACTTTCTAGAGGCTTTCTTTCTTGAGCTGCATGGGGACCCAAATATACCTATGACATAGACAGACGTTCACTTCAAACAGACTGCAGACAGTCGACGTGCAATTCACAATCACGTCGGCGGCAATAATAAGTTAATATGATTGTAATCAAATCATTAGCCTACATTATCATCATTTTTACTGGCACACCCTGCGGACAATTTGCAATATACAATTTGCAATATGAATATGAATATAATGTGATTATTATATATCCCACCAAACCGTAAATGTTATCTACATTACCTTGTAAAATATAAATGAAATATGCACACATAACTATTATAACAAATATTTTGGTAAACGGAGATAAGAACTCTTCAGACCAACATGGGAGTGAATAATTTGTATGACACTAGACTGTGTGGGTCTAAAGCAGTTTAGTGTCATACGGATCATTCACCCCAGTGTTGGTCTAAAGTGGTTTTTCTCAATTACCTAAATGTTTGTTGATAGCGTTAGTTTTTTCTTACATTTATATTTCACAAGGTAGTGTAGATACGCATTTACGGTGTGGTAAGATATATATTAATCACATTATTGCAAATTGTCTGCAGACTAAACCAGTGAAAAAAATTAAAAATTGTTATAATTGGCGAAGATATGGACAAAAGTAAAGTGCTACGTTTTTATGGCCCACGTTGTACATAGAATGTCTTGAATCATAAGCAGTCGAATCCGTTGAAAACATTTTTTATTAAAAATATTAACTTTATTGCATGCGATATGAATATAATCAAAAGCTGGCTTTTTCTCTTCTTCCATCTATGGTAAAGGCCTGCATCGTGAAAGCTCCCATAAGCCTTATGGTTTCCGGCGAAGCTTCGGCAAAAGTTGATTTTTGGAGAATATACAGAAGTAGAAATGAGACTGCTTTTCCGGGTTCTTCTTTTAACGATGTTTTTTAAAATTTTAATGCTGTAAAATTGTCGTACTCTAAAATATGTATGCAATCAATCCTATTCTATGCTGTAGATGTAGCCTATATAAATACTATACGACCATCGGTAAATATCTTTTTCTAAGTAGACTGCCTTTCCTGCCCTTAATGGTCACGCGTAATTGGTCTTATGGTCTTTGATTCCAGCTGAAGAACTGAAGGGGCTTTGGCTATGTACAGCCGCGGCCGTGTGTAGTAATTTAACCGGTACAAATCTACGAATATGCAGTTCATCTTGGCAATTTGTAGTTTCTTGTTGTGCGACGACGAACAAGCGGGCTGCTATTGACACCCGGAGATCTTTGCCGGCTTTAGATCTAAACTATCAACCCGCCGGCTCTGACCGAGCTCTTCGATCTTCGCATCTGTCAGTACGATGATGAATGGCTCCACCATATTAACCAAATACCAGCGAATATGCAGCAATACATCGAGATACCTTGATACCGACGTGATGTAACACTCACTCGCAAGAAACGCGCGACGTTCAGATAGCCATAACGTCAACTTGAGCGAAGGCGATTCGCTGAAAAATAAGCCAGTATAATTACCAAGTTTCCATCACGCAATTTGACTTCACCAAAATTAATATTGACCGTTTTAAACTGAAAAAATACTCCTGCTTTGGGTAACGTTCGACGTTCACGTAAATCTTGGTTGGTTTTACCACGCCTTTTGTTTACGAGCTGAGCCCGTTCAGAACAGACAAACAGGCAGGCGAACAGACGAAAACGTAATGCAGCCTATTATGGCGGCCGCATAAAAAGTATATAGGCTATGACTATTACGTGCATGCATGTGCCAAACGAACATGGAAACATGCAGAGATCATGTTTGCAATTCTACACACATTATGAAACGCGCAGTAGAATCAATAATACATCAACCATAGTCACGGCTCGTTAGTGTCGCGCATACCGCAGTTGCCCAGGTCTATAAATTGTCATTTTCCTGCTAGATATTGACACACGATAACACATGATACAAATTTCAATATGGTACCAGATGCTAGGCTTGCAGTTGACTGTATATCAGAGTGCATTGTTGCGCATCAGTTTGTGCATTTTACCGTATAGACATTACTTTACCTCAGATTCGACCGGTTTCCGTCGACATTGTGCGCCATACAAATCTACGTACTTACTTTTAGCGTTTAATATATTAGTGTACTGCCAAATGCGTAAACGTTGCTGAGTGTTATTTTTTAATGTTTTTGTGAAATTGTTTTTACAAATTGTCAGCGTAATTGTGGGCTGCTGCTGAGAGCACTTCTTTCCTGCGCCTATACATGTATGGCCTATTCAAATCTACTGACGTTTTCATCTACTGACTAAGACCGAAGTTACAGCTGAAATAAATATGGAACTTTTTAGCCCTGAATTAGCTGAAGCAGAAAAAACAGATGTGACAGATAACCGATGCAGCTAGCAGTGCATTTGGCGTTTCGGTCGTTTCCGGTGACGCATGCGCAGTGTGCGCGGGACGACTGATGACGACACGCGCTGCATGAAATAAGCGCGACGGGCGCTGCATGATCGCGTTTTGATGATGTTGTATGTCCGTCCGTCCGTGTCTACTGTCAAGTCGGCCATGCACCGACTGTATGCTTACGCAGGGCTATACGCAGCTGATTCAGAACTTGGGAGATGCTCTTATTGTATAACTTAATATTGCACACCGTCTTAGCCGGCCTTAGGATTTTGGCGACCCCATGTCCATCACGCAATGCCGATTGAATCTTTGAAAGGTAAATAAATTTTTACATTACATGCACTTTGTGTTAAGCCTATAAGCAAACGCACTAAGCACCTATTGACCCTATGCAACGTCATAGTCGCAGCCCACTTATCTATTGTTTCTTTTTCTTTCTTTTATTTCTAGTTGTAATCTGTGTTAGCGAAATAAACAGTTTACTAATTTTAACTTGGCATATATTTTTTCATTTCAAATTGCAGAACATTATTAAGCCGAAGAAGATCCGTTCGATAGTCTAGATCAAAGCACTAGCATTGGAAGATACTGGACGCTTCGTTTAGATTCGTTATTCACATATGGTACGCGACGAAAATCGACCAAACATAGGCTTTCTTAGGACGCGTACAGAACGAACGAAATGTGCTGAACTAAACTGAGACAACTTGAAATGAAATAGCGTAGTTCTGTTGTTTCAGTTCATTCAAGTTCAGTCCATTTCCTTCCCTCTGTAGACGTCTTCAGACCGCACCTCCACTTCGGACCAGATTTGACGCCCGTACGTACTTATGTCGATTCTCGAGGCCGAGCTGCAAGCGTATAGCCGCTTACGCCACTGGCGTGGAGCGACAGACAGAGCGTGATGGATAGCAAGCAGTGCTTTAGAGTGGTCAACTCATCGGGTCACGCCACCCGGCCCGTCGAGAGGGGACCGTAGAGAGTAAGAGAGGTAAGTTACCCCGGGTCCCGCGACGTTTGGGCGGGCCCCGCCATCTGTCAAAAATATAAAGTACATCAGAATGCGCTATTTTAAGAAGAAAATTTTAAAAAAATTTCCGAGAGGGGGCCCACGAGAATGCTTCGGCCTCCTCTGTGGCTTTCGATAGGCATGCATGCCACTAATCCTCGACGACGTGTTCTAGGGCCGATACGACTACGTTACGACCGTCGTACGACTGCAGTACGACTAGGTACGATTGCGATTACGATGCGTAGCGGTGTCGTGTCGGTGAGTGTGCCTGCCGATGCCCGCCCGACCGTTAATCAATTGCGCGAACCGTCAACTTGACAACTGCATGCGTGTCCACTGCGCACTGTCCACTCCCAGTCCCAGGCACTATAAGCTATACACGGGGAAAGGCCTCTTCACAGCTTGGGAGATGCTATTTTTACTCGCGCAGAACGTTATTGATGGTTCAACCATCAATCGTCGTGCTCTAAACCTTAGATGTAACAACCTTCCAGAAAAAAAATTAAACAAAAACGTTAAAATTTTTTTAAAACGTGGGAAAAATAAAAAAAAAAACGTTTAAAAATGTAGAATAAAAAACGTTGGTCAGAATTGGTTCAACTTCAACCTCTTGCCTAATGCCTAATGCAGTAGGTGCAGTATACCTGGAACTATAGTTTAGATAAAGAGAACTCTATTTAATTTCAATTTAACCTTGTTGACATATAAGACCATATAGTACTAGATTAACCAAATATACATAAACGACCTTTTATTTGGTATATTTAGACTAACTAAGTAAACTACCATCACTATGACCTATTATTTGTTGTTTTGGTTCCAAAAATGCTTTTTGAAGTTCTTCATAGGATTTTCCATGCACGTTTTTAAAATAAAAAAACGTTGCAAAAAATATCAAAAAGTTTAAAAACGTAACAAAACGTGGCAAAAATTAAAAACACGTAAAACGTTTTAACATCTGTCTTCTATTAATAGCTTAGCATCTATCTTCTTAATAGCTATTAAGCAAACATGTAGAGCAGAACGTCTAACTCACAGCCATCACCGTCATAATATCTGCGGTTGCTCTGAGATTAGCCTCCTCCATGTGATTACGTTTAGTGAATTTCCAGCGATTTCAGATACTGCGACGCATATTTCTTGAGTGAATTTCGCCTAAATTCCTGGAGACCAAGAGAACCTGCGTATGAAATTTTCACCACCAAGCGTAGTTTATACGGTCTAAGTTTCGATCTCATCAGTTCTCCATACGGGGGCGTCAAATATGGGTACTTCCGTCAAAACGCGAGATTTCTGCTTCTACTGCTGTCGCGCGTTTCATAAGCCCTAGCTCATACTTCTTGTTGGAACACGGCGCTCTCATTAAGCGCACCGCTATGTGTAATTTCAGTAATTTGAGAACGTCATAAGCAATGTAACAATTGTTTATTATTATTATTATTATACAATTATGAATGACGCACACAGAAAAAAAACTGACGACTGACGAGGACACGCGCAGTCGCGCTGGCGGCTCTGCTTGCAGCAGCGTGAGCACAACACATTGCTTGATTTTTTTTGCTAAACCGCTAAAAAGCTAGCTTATCGGCGACCGTGGAGGGACTTTAGCGGTCCGGGACCGCTAACTTAACGGCTGATTGCGGTCCGAGACCTTAACGGCGGCGGCGGCGGCGGAGGCGGCGAACGGCGGCAGTTCCAAGGACTAGCTATAGCCGTAATTATAAGCGTATAAGCCGACATATTTTGCGGGGACTGCGAAGCTATCCCAACATAAATGAGAGCTTGATGACTTTACCTACGTAGAATTAGCTACAGCGCTGTCGATGCGCATAAGTATTATACAAACCGCGAGCGTCGTCGGTGAGCTTGGTCGGCGGCGTGACGTCATTTCCGACGACGTCATCGATTCCGAGGACGGCCGCAGTTGTCGTCACAGAAACCAGCAGAACAAAACAGCTGACGACGTCAGTCATAATCAGTCATACCTTGTCAGTCAGCATATAACACGTAGCTTATCTGCATCACTGCATGTATGCATGCACGGTCTGTGGGCAGTTGAGTTGAGTCGGTCAGACCACCAGTTCGTCGTTTTCGTAGTTACGCTGTGGCTACAAAGGACGCTGGATATAGGCTTGCAGCGCGACTCTTAGAGCCTACTTGTCCGCTGCGCTACGAAAAAGTCAGCTATCGACTGTTTAATCTGAATAACCGCGTTAACATGATAAACGCAATATCTGCTTTTTTTCTCCTCGAATTTTTTTCCGAAGCAGTCGTGATAAATACAAGTGTATGTACGAAGTCGTGGCGCGCAGCACGGTGTTCGCAACCATGTCAGCGATGTGCGGTTTGCAGCAGCAGCAAAAGTACATGCACCTAGTACTATGCGCCCTGATTCTTTCCGAGACTTTGGCGCTTTATAAATCATTTACTTACTTACTTACTTGGTAGGCCTACAAGAGTGTTAACGTGGTCGTTGCAGTCTGTATAACTATGGACAATCATTGTAAAATTAGAACAACCTTTAAACTTTCAGTGTGTCGAGCCTAAAATTTGAAGCAATTGCATCGACAATGAGAAATGATTCGTTTTCTATTTTTTCATTGTTATGACGTTCCTGTAAAAGTTGTGTAAATATTTTGTGTTACAGCCAACAGATAGATTAAAACAAAAATACTATCTAAAAAGCACTAATAACTAAAATTCCCATTTATGCTGGGCGTTTCTACTTTTCTATATCTGTTTCATCATTCATTTGTTGCGTTTTTTTGTCTAATGCTTAGTGAAATCTAGGCCTACAAGTTGTACCAAATGAAACGGAATCAGTCCAATGTTTCACATGCATCTAGTGGAAAACTCATTAGACTTTTTGCACACTTTAAGACCGTGTAAAATGTACATTAAACGTCTATTAAAATGTTTATTACTTTTATTACACAAATCGGCCATCTTAGACTTAACTAATAAATCACATCTGATTACACAGAGACATTATCTTATGTTTATAGCCCCACAGCAGCCACAGTTGTTGGGAATGCTGAGCAACAAATTGTACCCATAAGCAACCCAAAGTGTATTTATAAGATTGCAAAAAAGAACTTGTAAAAAACTTGTAGATGTGAAAGCAAAAATAAATCACTTACAAATAAATATTGTAGATTGTAGTGTCAAACTGTTACTCATTTGTACAGTTTACGGTAAATATGCAGCCAGCTAGTTAATGCTAAACAATAAACACAGGTACCTATGCAACAGCATGTATTTTATTGTTCTAGGTTGAAAAAATGAAACTGTTACACAAAAAATCATTAAAAATTTAGGTCCAACACAGTGGCAGAGACAAAAATGTTACTTGGGAGGCCTGTTCTCCCCTCCCCTCCCCCCTTTAGGCCTTTACC
>Ga0209671_1004673_pt1 | contig 13651 bp, 7 predicted proteins | sample WorMetHERISLAND2_2_FD_187401 | JGI IMG/M metagenome (GOLD analysis project Ga0209671, IMG submission 187401) | Marine gutless worms symbiont microbial communities from Max Planck institute for Marine Microbiology, Germany - Olavius geniculatus... | ecosystem: Host-associated > Annelida >... | reverse complement strand
TCCACGCTCGTCACCACGGCCTGGTCTAGGAACAGCTGCAGACTGTCGAGCGTCGCCGCCGCCGACAGCTGACCGCCATGCTGCTGCTGCTGCTGCTGATGATGATGATGATGATGGAGCGGGCGATGATGTCGCAGTGATGACGTGCTGGAATGGGTCGGCAGTAGCCCGCCCACGTACCGCCCGGTGGTAGCACTGGTTGTGACGGTGGCCTGTTGCTGTTGTTGTTGACGGATGATATTCTCAATCACGTCGCTCATCTCCCGTGCCTGGAACGCCCCTAGGTCCCCTCCAGGCGGCGGCGGCGGTGGAGTAGCGGTCAACTTGATCGTTGTCGACGTCGACGAGTTCGTCGTGGCGACGGCGCTCGGCAGCGGCAAGTTCCAATGCATGTAGGACGAGACGTCAGGTCCGCCCCCCGTCACTCCAGGCTGTGTCATAAATGCACAATAACGTTGCAGAAAACAGTTTTAAAATGTTAAAACAGTTAAAACGCGACAAAAATAAACACGAAAGCCCAGCTGTCGCTAGGGAAGACGCGCGACAGCCTATACAGTTCATGTTGCAGCACTGACCTTCAAGGTCATCCAAGATCGATAATTTTCATGTAATCTGAAAGGGCGTATGCTACTTCCTATTAGAGATTAATAGCAATCTTGACCCTATCTCTCACCGTTTCCGAGATATGGCCAGTTATCCGTTAAAACGCACACTTTTTCCACCCCATCCATACAACCCCAAATTTGAAAAAGTTTCCCTTGAACTGCATCCCCCAAATTTTGTACGCGGAGAGCCTCGACAAAGGGCTAACTATTTCTGCAATTTATGTTTTTCTCTACGACCGAACGCTTAGCCACAATATCATCTGTTATACGGACGGACAGACGACAGACGACAAAGTTGACAAACAACAACCGTGCCATAGATGCCTGTAGCGCGTCAAAAACGTTTATAAACGAACGTTGAATAAAAAACGATAGCCCTAGTTTGTTGAACCTCTTGCATGCACAATCTTAGATGCGTACACGTGGTCAGCTGAGGTGCTATGGTGTATGTGCACTATGTTCGACAACAACGACAACCGATAACGCCTGTAAATCTGTCAGCTGTGGGCAAAGACAGCCGCCTTTGAGTGGTGCTACCGTTCAATGAAATGGCTGTCAACTTTACGAGGGAGAGATTGAAACCCCGGACTCACTCTTAAGTGAGACGATCTGGTAAAATACCTCCTCTTCGGGGGGGGCATCTGCTCCCCCCATATAGGCAGCGCCTGACTTGGCTCGTTACGTCAACAACAACAAGGTGCACTACAACTGGAACTAGAAAGAAAAAGAGAACTTTATTCAATTTCAATTCAACCATGTGGTCCTAAGACCACCTATACACTAGACCAACTTAAGTAAACTACCACAGAACCAAAATCCACCTAAGTTCATAGACGCGTCGTCTGTTAATTCGTTTCTGTGATGGTTTCAATGAGTGCTTCACGTAGTTCTTGACGGAATTTTCAATGAAGGTTTTCTGAATCAGAAAACGCTGACAAAACCAAATAACGTCAAAAAACGTGCACGGCAGGAATAAAAAACGTACAATTAACAGGCTATCACATACATTTACGGGCTGTATGATCCCTCCGCCGCTCATGCGCAGTACGCCGTAGGTCGTCGAGGGTGCTGGCGGTGCCAGGGTGATGCTGACAGGGGAACTTGTGCCCCACGCCCCGTGGTGGTACGTCGCTGCCCCTGGAGCGTCCTGTGAGGAAGACATGGAGGACACGCGTGATGACCGGCCCTGACTGCTGGTGTCAGAGCTGTTCGCCGGTGAGAACTGATGGTGGAAGGGTGACGTCGATGATGACGCGTAGCTGTCCGAGTGACGACGCTTCGGTGACGGTTCCAACGTCCCACCGCCGCCATCCATCATCAGCCCGCCTGTACCATCCATACATGTAGAAAACATAAACTTGTATAAGTTGTGAATGCATGCATTAAAAGCGCGTTTCTCGCTTCATTAAAAACACGAAAAAAATACAGATTATGTTATCAATAGATTTTTTATGAAACAGTTAACAAACATGAAACAAATACTACTGACACTGTAAAGAACTGTCAAAAAGAATTTTCGTTTGAGTTGCAAAGCGTTATTCTAGCGCGTCAGAGCAAACATTTCTCAGTTAAGTACAGTGTGATAACTTTCTAACTTTTAGCACAAAAAGAATAAACTAGGCAATAAACTGGAGGAGCACTCTGAGATTGCAAACTTCCAGAAATGCGAGTATTATTTTTCCGTTGTGTTCGCTAAATGGCAGCATCGTTAAAATCTCAATGTTTTTGGCCTATCTGGAATGGTAAAGAATCTTTCAATCGCCTTTTGGATCCTTACGGTGGTCCGGCTCACCATCAAAATCTTAACACGACTAACGTGGGCAAGCTGAACCTTCCCTGACAATTTTAGCCAAATCCACCTGTAGTTTTTTTTGAGTAATTCTGCTGAAAACCAACGTACACGGCGGCTATCACATAACCTCTGCCGTCCTTGACGGTTGAAATAATAAAAATATGCTTTTAAAGCATTTTAATACAACATTTTCAACAACTCTGGCGCGTTGCGTACCGGTGCTGTCGGAGTACTGTGGGCTGTTCCAAGCGTCGCCGAGTCGCCGCTGGTCAAGAGTCGTCCAGTCGGGGTGATGTGCTAGACCGGAGACCGCGGTATTCAGTCGGTCCTCACCTGGCCGCCAGGGGGCGTGAGGTAGCGCCCCACTCAACAAGTAGCCTCCAGGTAAGTGCAGTCCCCCACCCCGCCCAGCCTGCTGTAGGTGTGACGGTGACGTCATGCAACCCCCCGCAGCAGAGTCCGTCCCGCAGATCTTTGACGGACGACCCATCTGAATCGCTGTCAGATACAACGCACACAAAAACACACAAAAAATGTAAAATGACATTACTGGACTTGTATACCATGGACTATTCGTACCATCATTAAACCAGACCTACATTCGAGCCATTTATTTTTTTATCACGTGTCATGCTAATAGCGGTCAGAAACCGCCCAGACTTAAACTACAGTTTGAATATACAGTATATTGTCCGTCCGTCTGTTTGTCTGCAACGTATGTACTGTGGCTAAACGGTACGTCTTACGGTAAAACTGTTTGAAAAAGCAAATAAGAGCTGCCGGACCGCTACTGTGTAGTATCAATTCGGACTACATACGGCTTCCTATCCCCCCAAGACGAGGTTACTGACTCCATCCTCGAAAAATAGTTGCATTACGAATTGCAGAACTGCGGCCAAACCGTTTCAGATACCGGCATGGTTACTTACTTATGACAGCCTATAAAAACTAACCGAAAGTACCATCGCCGACGACATACAGACACCTGTTCTCCCAAAATAGGAGTCCCGAACCCCCCATCTTTCCCCTAAAAATTGCATGCTGCGAAGCAGTAGGGTCGGTTATTCTAACGACATCTGGGCTTCTTGTTTTCATACGGCGGTTTAACTCTGAAGCAGCTTTGCTATACGCGGACATGTTATGATTGATTAAATAATTGATTGACAGATTGATGTCGCTGCAGAGAGCATAAGTACTAACGTTTGCGGTGATCACCTTCTCTGGACATGCCGGCGCGCAGACATGTCTGGAAGCGACAATAGCGGCACGAATTGCGAGTCCGCGGGTTAATAACACAGTTCTGACCACTCTTGCAGACGTACGTGCCGTGTTCAGTCAGACCGCGCCGAAAGAATTTCTACACAACGCCATCACAACAACTCAAACAGTTTATTAGCCTTAGGCCTATTTACATTTTTCTACAGTTTTCACTTTACGAAGTTAAGCTAATTCTATAGCCTACATCGTAGTCCGTATTATATTTACTTTCACGGCAAATGTTGCAAATATGCATGAATGGATCGACTTTAATAATTCATTCAATATTCGTGGAGTGAGCTATTTCTAATGAAATCAACCAGTTCGCCTCAAATCTGTTGCCGCAATACCTTGAAAAATTCGAGTGCACAACTTTTACAGAATATAGGCTTAGTTACTTAATTTAACGGATGGCGCGTTTCTCTATACTGTGCAAAACGTTTAACGAACGCTACAAAGAAACACGGGAATCACACTAAATGGCGATGACACGTAGAGAAAACAAGGACCAAACTGATTTGGTAAAAAGCGGTATCGTTGATATTCGCTAGGTGGTAAAATGTTCTGGCTGGAAATTAGACTCCCAAGTCCCAATCTCCCCTTGCCCCGGGTGACAGCGACCCCCATCTAATACAACGGGTCACTGGACCTCGCGTCATCATCACCAAGAAAAACAGTTAAGCTAAGAAAGTATAATCCTGAGACAGAAATAGCAGAGTTAACGCAAAGATGGATACGCAGTGATTCACAGCGAGACGGTTCCGTCTCGTGAATCGTTACGGCGACTCGGACGGGAAGTCAACAACTAACTGCAACGTGTTTGTGTTTGTGTTTACGGGCAGTGTTTTTGATTCTTGAGTCATTCGCGCTGGCCAGACTCTGAGTCACTCCCGCCGGTAGAGTGACCGGCCACAGCGCAAATGTCTCGTGCAGTCAACATCCATTAGTTATCAACGACAGCAGCAGCAGCCGCAGCGGTAAGCACGGTGGGGCCAGGAAGCCAACACTCTCCAGGAAATAATTTCTGAGGGAGTACAGGGCGGTTAGACAAATGTTGGCGTGAAGATCGAATCAATCGATCAATCTACAGTGTTTATGGTGCCTCTTAAGGTGTGTACAAAGCGTCAGAACTAAACTGAAGTGCTAGTTCAGTTCAGCGTTGTTGCGTTGTACACGCCTTTTAAAGTTCTCAGAGGTACTTCTTAGCATACATGTAAAAACATTTTTTATGTTTTTTAAATAAAAGTTTAAAAAACATTTTGATGTTTTTTAAAATGTTTTTTTATATTTAAAAAAATTTTTAATGTTTTTTTTTGTTTTTTTAATGTTGTGTTTTTTGTTCTTGTTAAAGCACAAGCGTACAAAATTACAAATATGATCGACTTCTCATGGGCAAAATGCGTTCAGCTGTTTTTGATCTGTACATGCAGTAGGCCTATATTCCGGTTTGGTAAGTTTTTGTTTTTAATTATCTGAGTTAGATATTCTTTGCGTGTATAATGGCGAAAAAAGTAGCGATCGGAAACATCTGCAGTTTAATGTTTTTATGCATGTTTTTATAATGTCTTTTTAAATAAAAGTTTAAAAAAACATGTTTTTTTTTGTTTTTTTATTAGCAAATCGGGTTGGTGGTGTGGCGTAGCGGTAACGCGTTTCATCCGATAACGAAGTTACTGCACGCCAGGCCGGGTTAGTACTGCGATGGGTGACTGCCTGCGGGCAGGTAACCATCTCGGTATGTAACCAGCCGCCTAGATCAACTCAGTCTTCCATCCCTCCGGGGTAGGTAAATCGAGTACCAGCCTATCTGGCTAGGGTTGAGGCGGGGCGCGTTCACCTGTGTCGGGTGGCAGGTAACACTGTGATCCCATACGGCAGGTGACGCTCCGTAGCTCTGAGATGGGCTTCCCATTAAAAGCCATATCACGACCTTTAACCTTTAAATCAATGTTTTTAACATCTATGCATCTTAGGATAGGCACGATCAGCAGCCACGATTTGACGCGTGATCTGAAACATGGTCTACTCACGTTGAGTGTTTTTTTTCAGCTCAGTCAGAATGCCTGAATACCTCATAGAACCAGACTTTCATAATCAAGGTTTAGCCTTCTACGGCGCCTTTCACCAGATCCCACCTACTCGGTGACCCTGGAGTTTCGAACCTCGCCTCGCCTCGCAATCTTCGGAGAGGGTCTCCTCGTGGACATTTCCCGACCCCTCTCAAATAATGCAATGCAATAGCATGACGCCTCTGCCAAATGTTGTTAAATTTATTAATTTACCTTTTTACTATTCAAATAGATATGTATAAACCGTTCAACTGCAGACACTGACCTTACAGCCCTCACAGGTGATAGCACCGAAGTGTATACCGTTGGCGACATCATGACAAACGACACACAGCTGTTGACCAGCAGACAACTGCACCTGAGCGGGACGAACTGTCATCACACATCACAAACACACAACATCCAAAATATACACATTTATCAGCATACACATTGAGGGTAAAAACGCAGAACATCCTATCTGTTGGCGACGAAATTTTAAGAAAATTGAAAACTTTTTACGAAGTGTAGTTTTTCAGACTTTTCTCTCAGTGTTTCCAATGACTTTGTAAATTTGTTAACAAACAACACAATATTTGCTCTCTATACTTCATTTTGCAGTGAACTAAATATTTCAGTAGTATTTTGAAGAACTTTGTAGTTTGTAGTTAAAACGTTTACCCATAGACAACTGTAGAGAAAATATTTGCCATTCTGTCCTTGATATGTCGCTACACTACCTTGTATTTCTTACTGGCAGTAACTAAACTCTCACTATCATAATCAAATCATAGAGGGGCATACCTAACAAACATTATTTTATGCCCCCTCGGCGCTACAATTTAGCAGTTTTGCTTCACGAAAAACACGAAAAATTCATTTGTCAGTTAACAAGAAAGCTTTAGCTTCTGGAGGACTCCAGGGGAATGGGATCCATTTCGCAGACCCCGTGAGCCCCTGCCATACATTCTAAATACGCCACTGTGCACCATGACCTCCGTAGCTACGAGATTGTCGCCTGGTGTTGGTATACGGTACCTCGTCTGTACATTCCGGCTCGAAGGCACTTCTGATAGCGGCAGTATTTGCACTGTGTGCGGGTCGATATGCTGATGTCACAGTCCTTGTTCGCTTTGCACACGAACGAGAACCCGTCTCCGGCATAGCGCAGAAAAAACGTCTGCAACACACGACAAAACATGCAATTTAGCGCGCCCGTCAAAATAAATTAAAACAATCTAAATCTAAAACTACAGTGTAAAATTTATTTTGTTTTATTGCAGTAAACGCGAAAACCTGCAATAAAATAACTTTTCATGCATGTTTCTAGTGCCACGTTTCGCTGATGGCGACCGTCTCCAGTTACATTCTTTCATTAGCTGGCATCGCTTCTTGCAGTGCAAGCGATTCTGCATATTTCTGGCCATTTCTTCACAGCGTGGTCTGTCCTTTGTCACATTCGTGTACCGTGCTTAAAACAGTCTGACGGATTTGCATGCCATTTGGCAGGCATAATACTTGTGGGCTGTGGACCCTGTGGGGTCTAATGACGTATTGTGTTAGATGGGAATCGGGGAGGGGTCCCTGGCCCCTCAGGGAAATGAGAGATTTGGGGGTCAAACTCCCAACCAAACATGCAATTGCAAGTTGCAGCCAAACCGTCAGTCCTATGCTGCCACCTGGTGAATAGGAACGAGGAGTTGAGTGGACTTGTCACAGCGATTCCGCCATATGCCTAATTACTTTGGTTTTCGTTTTCTTTAATTTTGTTTCATTTCATCGCACACCTGCAAGCACTCTTACGGTATAAAGCGCGTGTAGGTATGCGGTTGTCCCAGGTGATGTGATCGGGTAGGTCGAAAATCGCCGATACGCTAATAAATTATTGAAGGTGATAGATTGGAGGCATCTCGCGAAATTGATTGTTGCAATGACAACATTCTGTGCTGCTATAGGTACGATCGTTGTTAGCTTACACGTCAACAGCTGCATACGTAGCGGACCACAGAACTAAATACTGTGAAAGAACGACACCATAACCCAGGGTTGAAAAAACGTATTGAAGTCAGAACCGGTGGGTATTACTGTATTTTGTTGGTTTATGTTTTTTGGGAGGGTAACAGAGTTTTAAGAAAGGTCCAATTTTATGCGTTTTTAAGATTTTGTCAGTTTTAACTTTTAAGTTATTTGTATGAGCAGTACTGCCACACTGTCCATATATCAAGTATGTCCCAAAATGCAAATCATAGATTTAATGTTTTGAAAACTTAACCGTTATAAAATACGTCATCGTTCATTAATGGAGCAAGACACTAAAAGCGGGATGCCTGGGGAGGGTTATTAGCTGGGTTTACCCAACAAGACCCTGTGAGGTTTGGGGTATTTATATAGGTGTTTCAACCCTGCCTAAGCCTGCCGGTGACTGGTCACTAGTCCAAAGGGGGACTAATTCGAAATTGGTCAGGTTTCGGTCGGCCTTAGCCAAGGGCCGCCATAACCAAGTGCCGCCATGGCCAAGGTTCCACTATAGCCAAAGATGCGATTTATCCCGATTCCTAACTACTTTGTCCTAACACTAACCCTATTCTTAACCCTCGCGCTGCTAGAACCGAGACCTTCCGACCGGGACTAGCGAACTGTCCCCAACCCCCTGCCCCGTTCTTGTGCGGGCAGTCCAGTGTAAACAGGCGACGTCAGCGCGTGTTGTGCCAAACGACGGAAAGCGCTCAGTCACGGATTTGTGTGTATATCCGACTCCACGACTCCTGTATGGATAGGCTCAGTCCATTAACAATCGTGAGTCGCCCAGTCAGGCTGTCGGTCAGAGTCCCGAGTGCCGTGAGTTGAGCGATCGATCGATGGAACCGACATGACGTGACGTCGACTTACGAACAGTGCTGTGCAACCAGACTGTCTGCAGCGAGCATGCAGACACCACGTAGACTTCAGCGTATAGCTGCAGTGTTCCTGGGACAAATTTCCTGGCGACCATCAGCCATACATACGTCAAATTAGACTACGATCATCTCGCACTGGTCTGTTTTTTAAACTTTTTTTATGACGCACGGCTGCGGTCGTGCGTCAAAAAGCAAATGACGATGTATTCACAGACGTGACCTGATCGCCGTGTAAATGGGTCTAGAATGGCATATGCTCGTACTCTGTGGTATATGCACTTCACAGTGGTCTAACCTATGCATGAAAGTACCTGTACTCTTTATCGGCAAGTAGAAAACTGCGAATCACCTAGAGCCAGGCGGATTTAGGCTTGCTCAGCATCTTCGGCCGAAACGGGACCTCACAAAAAGGCCTTTAGCAGCCTACCACGTCCCAAATGTAAAGCTGAATTAACGCTAGGCTAATATACATTAATCTAAGAAAATTTGTTTGTCTTTCATTTAACTGCTCTTCTGCAGAATCACGAATGCAAGCGGCAATTTTATTTCCAAGAACGTCAAAAGTACGGCAGGTAGCCTAGAACTAGTGCACTAAACAGTCGCAGCAAAACACATCAGCGGATCAATAAGATTTCAGATGCAGGCAAAACGAGCACGCACGACCATACACCTAGGCCTATACACGCTGTTTCCAGGTAAGCCAGGTGATGTTGATCACTTTTCTTTTCAAAGTAAACTAGAGCTATAGCGGCACCCTTTATGCCTTCATTTTCTTGCTTCATATAAAAGAATAATTTCCGAATTCGCAAAAAAACCTATTCATATCGTACCTATCAGTGGCGTCGCGGCAGACGCGCACAAGAAAGGGAAAATAAATTTTAGCATGCCACAAAAGTTTCCTTCTTGTAGGTAAATTTTTCTCAAAAAAGTACAAAATTTTGGGCTGAAAATCTTCACTTTGGGGGAGTTTCGAAGCGAAATTGAAATTCTGAGCACTCATAATTTCCCCAGCTGCAAATATGCAACTGCACGCCTGTCGGAAAATGCAACTTCTTGCCCTTTACCCACTTTTGTAACCCATGAGGCTTCTGGTCCTTCCCTTCACTCCACCAAATGCCATCAAGTCTTCTCCAATCGACACATCCATTCGGATCAATCGATTTCCATCATCGTACAACGCTTCACGTCGACTCGATCAGTAGTACGTACGTCGAATCGTCGACCCAACGCGTCCAAACAGTCAGATGATTTATCCTTCTCAATCATCAAACTGACAGTTACGACCAGAACAATTCTCTGAGTTCCGCATTTTCTTTTTTTCTTCTGAACGTAACCCTCCCACATATGCACTGAAAATCGGAACTAAAAATTATATAACTATGCATGTACGGACAACTTGTCAAAATTACAAATCACGCTCTAAAACTAAATAAAATCAGCAACGAAACACAGAATCAAAAAAGAGATATCATCAAGTTTCGACGCACATCAAAAAGTAAGCCGACCACGGCTAGCAATAATCGTTTGTGCAAACTAAAGGCGTGTGGAAGGCGACAGAAATAAACTGGACTCAACTGACATAATGCAGGTTATTTCTGTCGCTTTGCACACGCCTTTAGTTCGAAAAAGTAAAAAAAATGAACATGAGAGTAAAAACAACAATAATTGTCAAACGAAAGCAACAACGATCTCCTAAATTGGCGTGAGGTTAACAAGTGCAACGACAGTTTATTGTTTATCCAGACGCCCGGTGAGCATTGCAGTCAGACAGTCTATACTCTATACCATTGCTGCTGCTGCTGCTGCTATTGCTAGCTGTTGTTGTTGTTTACGTCTCCTAATGCCCACGCAGTGGTCAGCGGAAACCCATTTCAGCACAGTGGGAGTGCCCGCGCCCTTTCCGCCCGGCGCCTATAGTCCGTCTATTCCCTCTGACCTACATTCGTATTACAAAATACTCGCAGTAATTCTATGCAATAAAACGTTCAGTTGTAACCAACGACCGCCGCAACTTTGAACATTATTATTAGGCGGCCCGAGCTCTAACAGACCGCATTGCTCGTCCGTCCGCCCGTCCATCCGTCCGTCTGTTCCGTACGGGCTCTTAACTTGTAAACAAAAAGGCATAGAAAAACCAAAATTAGTTTGAACAATCACAGAAAATGAGTAACTGGCATGACAATTTTCAGTTCACTTAGCTTGACGATCGAAGAGCTAGATCTAGCTTCATAGTGTAAACAGGACATTAGAAATGCGCAGCCCTAGAAGGACCGCCGCATAATAAGTCGGCACTGGGCTGGCATACTTTTGTAGTTCTTAGCTCGTTCGAATATGCGGTGATGTGAGATTTTCTCAGTCAAGAGAGAAACTGATGTTTTATTCAGACGTCTCGCGGGCCGCCGCCTGGTGATTAACAAAGACACCGACAGTGTCCGACATAGTCCAAGATGCAACTTATCCTTATTCCTAACCTTATCCCTAACTCAAGAGCTGTTCGGACTAACGTCTGTTCGAACTGGTGAACTGTCCTCGTAGTGGGCCTACAGCATAGTACAAAACTGGAGGTAGCTGCTAATATCTTGCAAGTTTGTGGCTTTCTATGCAAATACACGCGGGTGTTACCGTATGTGCTATTCTTGCAAACTCGCATGCGTCCGCTACCGCGCAGTTTTTGCTAAAAATCCCTCCCATACACAACGCATAACTAAACGCAACAACAAAGCCCAGCTGTCGCTAGGCAAGACGCGATACATACAGTTCCTTTTGCTGTACAAACCTTCAAGGTCATCCGAAGTCGATGATTTTCATCTTATCTGAAAGAGCGTATGCGATTTCCTATTAGCGATCTATAGCAACCTTGGCCCTATCTCGCACCGTTTAGCCACTGTACATCCGTAACAGACAGACAGACACCACACAAATCGTGCCATAGACGCTCTACAGCGTAGCTGTAGTGCGTCAAAAAACAGACAGATGCTATTAAATAGGCCTACCTTGCAGGGTACGCAGACGAGAGCGCCGAAGTACATGCCGGTAGCCTCATCACCGCAGACTTTACACTGGCCGGGACTGATCCTTGGCGGTCCCTGTCCTTGACCGACGTACCTCTGAATGGCAACGGCTGACGGCGAGTACGGGTCTGCACTGGTGGACTCGCCGGGTGAACTGGCATCTGTCTTAGGAGCGGGGAAGATTGGCAGTCGAAGGGCATCGGAAAGACATAGGTCAGCGGCCACGGCGACGTCATCGTCCAAGACATTTGGCTGAACCCCGCTGCTACCGACGCTGCTGCTGCCGCCGCTGTCTTCCCGCTCCAATCTAAACATAATCATTAATAATTGTTCCGTTCCATCAGACTACCTACAAAGTTCCTAAAGTTCCATAAGTCTACAACGTTTAGGCCTACCATTAACGTGTTCTACCGTGCTGTGACAAATAAAAACATAAATCTGAACTAGACGTACGAGTTTCTATGTATGATACGCATCACGGACTTTTTGAACAATTTTAAGAGTAAAATAGTGCGCATATGCGAAACTATGCTGCACTTTATGAAAGTTATACAAAAAAGTTACTGATAAATGGTGCCTATACAGCATAGCTAGCTCCTCATGGGTAGTGGCGTCATAGCAGGGGCCTGCAGGGAGGCAGGCGGTCAGTTGTTCAAGCTCCACTAATTTTTTAGCCTGTAGAAAAACTTTTTTCCAAAAATACAAAATTTTGCGCTAAAATCTCTCATTTTGGGCGATTTGCGAGGCAGAAATAAAATTCTGCACACCGATAATCTCATGTCCATAGGAAACTACGAAAAATGTTAGAAATTAATCGAGAAATCAACGTTATTTTTGGAGATTATTCGATTACATTTCTTTAAATTAATCACTACATCAGCCCCACTTTAAGAATTTTAGAAAATACTTCACAAAGCTGCCAACCTGAACGTCACAAACGGGCCGCCAGCCTGATCATCACCACCAATCGTCGTCGTCGACGTCGTCACTGGTAGCGGAAGCGGGGAAACCCCACCGGAGGGCTCTGGCTGTGGGGAAACCCCACCAATACTCCCGCGCGGCTCCTGCTTCATCATGTCTTCGTCGACGACGCACAGGTCCATGACGTCATCGAATGACGTCACCGGATGCTGATGATGCGGGTGATGACGAAACCCGTGCGCGTCCATTGCGCTGCTACAACACAATTAACCGTCATTAAAATTTACACTTTCGTCCATCTGCTATGGTCAGAAGGTAGAGAGCAATTTGCCCCAAGTTAATGCGTGTCGAAAAATTATATTTCTAAAATAAAATCTGTACCAAAAATGACCCATTTTAATAGCAAAGTTAAAATTCTGACCATTCGCAATTTCCTCTGTTGGAAATTTGCATCGCTCCGTTGAAAAACTGCAACATTCTCCCCCATCTATATTTTTTAACCCACTACGCTGCTGTGCACATCAGTCGTGTACAACATTGCATCTCTCACTCCGGGACCGGGATTAAGTAAACCCATGGGTCTAGAAATATTGTTTGTAGACTTATGCTTGTGAAGTCCGTAACGAAAAGGCAAAAAGTTAGAAATCTTTCTCACTCTGTCTTACTTTCAATCCAGCATAAGCATGCGCTACCACATTTTTACAACGAACGTGACCAACTAAATTTCATCCAACATGACACTTCCTGTCTGTATTTAATAAATTTATAAATATCAACCAGTGTTCGGAAACACGCACGCCATGTACTGCCGGTCTACTATGATCTCTTAATTGCGGCTCTGAGTGTAGATAAGTACTTGCAAGAGACAGGTACTTGAAGCATCTGTGCTTTCAACAGATGTTCAACTTCCCTGCTGCTGCTGCAGCTGGTCAGGCATCGGCGAGCGCCATCAGAACATTCCAAGTATACACCATCAACAGGCTCCAAGCGATAAGGTTTTATCACAGGCTGAACGGTAGTTCAAGCCCTGTGTTAACGGCGACTTCTCTTTCTTATGGGAAAGCCAAAAATTCGACCCCCCACAGAATCAAAACCCCTGATCTGATTGGAATAAAATTTG